>Ga0315908_10001914_pt1 | contig 15440 bp, 7 predicted proteins | sample LakEriMetagenome_12_FD_203520 | JGI IMG/M metagenome (GOLD analysis project Ga0315908, IMG submission 203520) | Freshwater fungal communities from buoy surface, Lake Erie, Ohio, United States - Buoy 4 MA124 | ecosystem: Environmental > Aquatic > Freshwater > Lake > Lake biofilm | place: USA... | reverse complement strand
TATGTTTAAATATGTGATAACATTTAAATATCTTATATAAATTTGTTAAAAGAAAGGAAAAATATCTAATTTTATTGTGAATAAATTGCTGAGTAAGCAGTAGATAACTCACTGTACTATTAATATATATAATATTATATTTTATAATATTGAATATAAAATATAAAATAATACTAAATAAAAATGTAATATATTTATTAATTTTTTATAAAATTATATAATATAATAATAAAAATTAAAAAATAATTCAAAATATATTAAATATAACATTTAATAATAAATATAATTAGTATAAAAAAAATAAAAATATAATAAATATAAGTTACTGGTAGATAAGATCTGAAAGCTACACAAAAAAGTCAAATTTAACTATGGATAAAGCATCATGGTTAGGATGGGAAGCTCATTATAGAACTAGTGAAAGAGATATTCATGTAATTTTATTAAGAAGAAAGTATATTCCACCTATGATTGATAGTTTCTAAGACTTTGTTTTTATAACTTATGGAGAACCATTCACTGCTCAAGATGAAAAGAATCCATTAAATGAATTAAAAGCTAATAAAAAATAATAGTTTTTACCAACCACAAAACATACTATAGATATGTGCAGAAGAATTGGTTAATATTTATAAATCATTTTATAATTAAATTATATTATAATATAATAAATAATAATATCATAATAATAATTTTTTAATAGCTGATAGTATATTTTTTAAATCATCAATTAACAAATTATACGACGTGGCTATTTGAGAAAAGTGTAATGCTTTAATATTTGATGAGGAAGGTTTTTTTTTCTGTTAGTATAAATTGTTAATAGTTCCAGATGGAATAATATACACAATAATGTATTTGGAGAAAGTGTTAAAATGTATGGCTAAAATAAACCCATACAAATACAATCATTTAGCAGAAGAATTGTTGAGCAGATATAAAGAAATAATAGAAGAACCTGATAGATTATTAGATAACAAAGAATTGAAAGAAGAAAGCAGGAAAAAGAAAGCGAATTTAGTGAAATTATTAAGAGAACAAGACAATCCAGGTGACATAATAGAATTATTTGTGAAAAGTGGAATGGCATAAGAAGATATAAAGATAATAAGGAATTGGAAATTCAAGGTTTCAATGTATACAGCATATTGTGTGAATGGAGGATTATTGATTGGACAGTTTAGAATTAGAGATATTATAGATATATTACCTAGTTCTTCATAGGATGTGAATCTTTATGATACTTTATTGAAAGTCATTGACTATATGTTATTTCTCACTGCTGATAATGTTGAATATTCTTATAGAAGACTTAATGAGTAGGCCTAGAGGATGAATTAATAGATGGCCACTTCTGATATTAATTATATTTATAATCCTTCAGTTATGTATGATCTTCTTGAAACTGGATTTATTCAATAGGAGTTATTAAGTGCTGAGCAGCCTATTCTTTTTCCTAAGTTTCTTATCAATTTACTTAAAAAAAATATAAATGTTGATTTATAGATTAGTATTTGTAGATAGATCATTGATGTTATCTAAAAAGTATTATAAATATTAATATAATAATAAAAAATAATATAATAATATTAAATGATAAAAAAGGCATAAGCGAACAATAGCATGAATGAAACAATAAAGAATGCTTATAAGCAATTGATAAACCCACTAGTAGAACTTTATAAATCTAAAAATAAATTATTAGCTGCTCTTGCTGGAGAAAGCCTGTTTTGTTTGAGTAAGGATAATAATGATGTTAAACTAGTTATTTAATAAGAAGGAGGATCGAAACTCGCTGTCGAGCATCTTTCTATAAGAGATGCAAGGTTGTTGAAATATTCTCTTAGACTAATCAACTCCCTCTGTTATTATGAACCTCTCATTGAGACTCTTCTTTAAAGAAAACTAGTGTAAATATTATTCATCTTCATATTATCGTTATAATCTTATTATCATCATTATATTTATTATTATCATTATATAATCACTTTTAATATCATTATTTTATCATTATTATCTTTTAGATAGTAATTAATCAATATTATTTAAGGCACAAAAGTTCCATAAACATTTTATGAAAATGACTTAATAATTTTGACTATAGATATAATGTTATTAATATTTAATAAAGCAGATATAACCTAACAATATATTTTTGAACAAAATGTTGAATATTTTTTTAATATCATTATTAATCTTGAAAACTACATAGTAAATGAAATTACAAAAAGTCATATATTTTAATTAATTAATTTATTAATAATTAAATTCGAAAATGTTAAATTAAAGACAAATAAAACATTAATTCCATTTATAATAAATAAATTTAAATAAAAATCAATTAAAAATTTAGAATTGATAAAGTCAATTATTCATTTTTTATTAAATGATTTAACAAATAATGAAATGGGAACTGCTGAATTTATAAAAGATACTGATATCATAAACGAAATAAAAGATTTTATGAAACTAGGTGATTATGTATTAACAAACAAATGCAAATAACTTTGTATTGTGCATTTTAACATGAGTGAAGCAAATTTAATGTGATAAAATTACTAATAATATATATAATACGGACTATTAAATTAAATAGATATTATATTATATCTAATAATTTTTAAGATAAAATATAAAAATAATAATTAATGAACAGTAGATTATTAAAACATTTCAGCACAATAAAGAACATAAAAGGTCGAGAAATATTAGATAGCAGAGGATTTCCAACAGTAGAAGCAGAAATATAAACAAATGATGGGACTTTTAGAGCATGTGTGCCTTCAGGAGCATCAACAGGTATATATGAAGCATTAGAACTTCGAGATGGTGATAAAAAGAGATATATGGGAAAAGGAGTGCTGAAAGCAGTTGAAAATATAAACACAGTTATTAGATCAGCATTAATAGGTCAATCCACTTTAAATCAAGAGAATATAGATCGAATTATGGTTGAATAACTAGACGGAAGCAAGAATGAATGGGGTTGGTCAAAGTCCAAGTTGGGAGCTAATTCAATACTTGCGGTAAGTCTAGCCAATGCTCGGGCAGCATCCCATAGCAATAACTAACATCTATATGAGTATATTCAGCAATTAGCATTCGGAAGAGTAACTAATAAGTAAATATTACCAGTACCATGTCTAAATGTAATAAATGGTGGTAAACATGCAGGTAATAAGTTGGCAATGCAAGAGTTTATGATTTTACCAACTGGAGCTAATTCATTTAAAGAGGCTATGATGATAGGAGCTGAGGTTTATCATTGTTTGAAGAAAGTCATTTAGAAAAAGTATGGAATGGATGCTACTAATGTTGGAGATGAAGGAGGATTTGCTCCTAGTATTTAAGATAATAGGGAGGGATTGGAATTATTAATGGAAGCCATTATAATTAGTGGACATTAAGATAAAGTTTAATTGGCTATGGATGTTGCTGCTAGTGAGTTTTATATCGATGGAAAGTATGATCTTGATTTTAAGAATACCAATAATGATGGCTCTAAATAGTTAAATGGCTAATAGTTGTTAGATCTCTATTCTAGTTTTGTTAATGAGTATCCTATTGTTAGTATTGAGGATCCTTTTGATTAAGATGATTTTAATAGTTATGGCTTAATGACTAAAAAAATTGGTGATAAGGTTTAGATTGTTGGAGATGATTTGTTAGTTACTAATCCCAGTAAATTATAATATTAATTTTATATTATAATCATAATTAATTAAAATATTAATATTAAATATTATTAATTTGATCATGAAAAATTAATTAAAAGGTAGGATATAGTAGGCTATTGATAAGAAATCTTGCAATTCATTATTGTTAAAGGTCAATTAAATAGGGACTCTAACTGAAAGCATTCAGGCAGCAAGACTTAGTCAAAATAACAAATTTGGAGTGATGGTAAGTCATAGATCTGGAGAAACTGAAGGTAATTAAAATTATTTTATTTAACATCTAATAAATTAGTTATTATTACTTTAAATTAATTTTAATTAAGTATTATAAGCAAAAACAAATTATAATTAATTGTAATTACATATTATTTATTTTAGATAATTTCATTGCTGATCTTGTGGTGGGATTAAGCACTGGATAAATAAAAACAGGAGCTCCTTGTAGGAGTGAAAGACTTAGTAAGTATAATCAGCTTTTAAGAATTGAAGAGTAGTTGGGAAATAGAGCTATTTATGCTGGAAAACACTTTAAAAACCCTTTACCTTTACTTGATTGATTATTATTTTATAAATAATTAACTAATCCATTTAATATAATAATATTATTATTAAATAGGTAATTTCATGAATTTTGAATGTTGTAATATGTTTTGTAAAGTTGGTGGAAATTATCAATATCTAAATTTTTTTTATCAGATGCTATTTTGGATAAAAACTAAGCGATTTATTAAGAAGAAGTTTCAATATCTAAGGATTTTAACAGTTATTAAATATCATCTTTGTTAATAAGATTTGAGCCGCTGTTTTTAAGTAAGTTGAATATTTGCTCTTGATTTGTATGGTGATGGCCCTAATATTAATTATTTATAGAAGTAATTTATTGTTTTATTGAATTATTTTTGTTATTTTATAATAGGATTTTTATTATATTTAATTTTATTATGAAAAAGTAAATAAAAGTACTAACTTTGAATCAAGTTGCTCTACCAATTGATAGAAAAACATTTGAGAATCCAGATTGCCAGCATTTATTTCATCGCAAATCTGCTAAATAATTTAGAACACCAGTTTATCACTTTAGTCCATTTTATAAACTTTGTAAAAGTTGTATATTTCATAGAAATTTATCAGCAAAGATCTTTCATCCATGAACATTGATACTATTTCATATATTGCTTCTATTTATTCTTTCTCAAAAAAAAGAATCTTTTCTTTTATTTCTGAGAAACATTTTTCTTTTATTCCTAAAAATATTTTATTATCATACTTTATTTCTTTTTTTCTTTATCTTTTTATGACAAGCTTGCTTAATTAATGTTCATTTATTAAAATAATATTTATTTATTTTATTAATTTTTAATTTTATTTAATTATTTATTAATTTTATTAATTAAATATTATAGTAAATTTAAATTTTCATAAATATATAAATTCAAATTTGACTAGAAAATGATTAAGAGAAAGTTTGAATTCAAATGATATTAATAAAAATAAAAAAATGAATAAACTAAAATTGTTAGTAACATATATGATAATAGAATATATAAATGGCTAAATTTTGTCATCAGCCTAAATCTAAAGCTGCGACTAATAAAGCTAAACAAAAATGAATTGTAGTGAAAAGCTAGTAATTTTAATAAGCATAAACTAAAACCAAATCCAGAATCAATAAAGCCTAAAAGTAAGTCTTAAACAATTCAATGACAGCAATAATAATAACTATATCTTAACTGAAGAACTATCAATAACATTTGAAAAGAGCTCAACCTACTCGATTTATCCTCTGAAATACTAATAAGACTTTTATTCACGTCCATTAGAAACAGTTAAATCATCATCAATATTTGATTGTCAAGATGGTTAATATTCATCTTCACCGACTTGTGGGTTCTAATACAATAGTAAAGGATAAAAGATTGATGATAGTTAAGGGTTCTGCTGTTCATGCTCAATGTTGGCTGTATTGGGAGTTGATCAATCATAATTGACTAGAGGAAGTGTCTGTTCTGCCTTCAACTTTGGTTCTAATAGTGCTACAGCACATTGTTTATCATTTGGTTCTTAAACTTATTCTGCTTATTAGATTTAATAAAACTATTTCTATTATTCTATTAATATCATTCTTTCCAATCGACCATCTCTTCAAATTGGTTCCAATTAAATCTCAGCATCTTCTCCTGATCAGACATTATTTGCTACTCTGATTGGAAGCATGTCTCTGGACAATCCTCCTCCTTCTCTTAATTAGTTAATATTGCTAAAACCTAGTAATAATCTTAGACAATATGAACCTATTGCAAATTGGCTCATTGTAAATCCTAGTTAAATAACTTATGATGGCACTGGTTGTAATCTTATTGGAGTTGGATTTAAAGCATTTAGAAATTAGAATAATGCATGTTTTTAATCTGTAGGTAGTTGTCTTTTGAACTAGATTGAAGATTTTTATCTTTAGGATTTGAAAAATATAGCTAATAATAATGCTGCTAAATATATGATATCTAGATTTGGAGTATTTTAAGCATTACAGAACAATCAAGATATTTCATTGGTTTATATAAATTAAGGTAGTGGTTCTTCTCTGGTTCGATTGGAGATGTCTGCTGATAATTTGCAATACATTAGCACAGTAGGCAACGGCACTATTGATTATGCCAAAATAGATAATTTTTAGAGTTTATCTTAAGTAGGTACTCTTATGTATTAGGTCACTAGTAGCTGTCCATTGCCTAGCTAGTTTACAGTTACTTTTAATTGTTCTCAGTTTGTACAGTAGATTAATAGTTAATATCATTCTCTTAATGCAATGTAAAGTAAGTAAAATTAGGTTAGTGTTTAGACAAATAAGCAAGGTAGTGATACTAATAATACTTGTGTTCTCATTCTTCTTAATAGTAAAGGATAGTTTTGTTATACTTATACTGTTAATTTCACTACTTTTTAATTACAAACTACTAAACCACAGTTGGATAATAATACTAATCCTTATACTAATTAATAAAATACTTAGCCTTAAAAATCAACTGCCACTTGTGACTAATTATGTTCTTTTTATAATATTCTTTGTTAAATTTCAAATTCTTGTACTTCTATGATTGTTTAGTTTGTTTTTATTATTCTTGCTTTCCTCTTTGGAATTTTTCTTTTTGGATTTCTAAGAAACTGGATTCAGAAAAAGAAAAAGAGATAAGCTGAAAAAAAAGAAAAAAAAAGCTCTAATGATAAGTATAAGTAAGATATTTCTATAGATATTTTAGCATAAATTGCTAAATAGTAAAAAATTGTATTGTGAATAATTTATATTATAATTTAATTTTTATAATCATGATTTTTGAGTTTATTTAATTGTGCTAATATTTATTCTAGAGTTTTCTAAACTATGTTAGTTAATTGTTCTTTAATAACTTTTTGATAAAATCGATTATAATTATTGGATTTCTTATTCGTGATTTATTTGCTATTATTAATTGTCTTTAAATAGTTTATCATACTTTAATAATATTTTTTTATTTTCATTTTCTAAATTTATTATATTATTTTGAGCTTCTTATATTTAGTTTTGTAATTAATTATTTACTTTTTCAGTCTCTTAAATTAATAAAATTTTATCTTAAATCATAGAAAATTGTTTTTCTTTTAATTCAAGATTATTTAATAAACTAGATTAAACTTATTAATTTTACTCAAATTTTTTATTATAATCTTATTCTAAATATTATTTTTTTTAATCATATTTATTTTTTAATTATATTACTTATTGGTTTAAATCTTATATTTTTGTCTCATATTCTTATTTCAAATTATTTAGTATTGTATTATTTACTTCTTGTATTTAAATTTATTCCAATTTATATTATTGATGAATATTTTCAATATATTCTTCTATTTATTTTTGATATTCAATTTATTTTTATTCATAATATTATAATTTATTCTATAATTAATCAATTAAAAATATTTATTATTCTTAAATTAAATTATTTTCTTTATTTTAATCATTTATTTAATCTTAATTATAATCTTTTATTTATTATATTTATTATCTTAATTCATCTATTTCATTAATATATTAATTAAGCATATTTTATTGCTCGTATAATTTATCATTTAACAAATTTTAGTTATTTTTATTTTCATTTAATTCTAAATTTAAAGAATCAATATTTTCGTTTTATTATTAAATTAAAATTTTTTTGTGTTTTATATCTTTTAATAATTCTTAGTTTTTATTATTTAAATCATTAAATTTATTTTAATGATCAAATTATAATTTATTTTTTTCATTAATTATAGATTATTATATATTATTTAATTGTTTCTTTAAAAAGATCTTTCTTTGGAATTATATATTTTTAAATTAATTAATAAAATCATCAATTATTTAATTATTAATTTTTTTAAGTTTTTAAAAACATTCTTTAAATTATAATATTTATTATTAAGTCTCTTTCAATTTGTTTTTTATATTATTTATTTTTAAAATTTAAATCTATTGTATTTATTTCTATTTTAATTTTTATTTTAATAATGATTATTAATTTTATTCATTATCTAACTAATTTTTTTATAAAACTATTTTTATTTGGTTTTCTAATTCTTTTATTTTGTCTTAATTTTCATTTTTCATTTTTTCAGTTTTCTAATAAAACTAATTTTAATCAATATTATTTTAATCTAATTTTTAATTTAGTTTAACTAATTTATTTTCCAGTTCCTTAATATCTTATTACTATTTTGTACATAATTATTATTAATTTATTATATATTATTCCAATTTTTATTTTTCAACATTTTATAATTCTATTTCTTTTTGCATTTAATCAATTTTTTCATATTACAATTTCAATTTATTTTAATCATCATAATTTTTTTATTAGAATTCAGCATATTAATTTTAAATTAAATTTTATAACTAATTTATTTCTTTTTAAGCAGATTAGTATATTTATTTTTGATTAGTTAATTCTTCTTTAAAATAAACTTATTTGTCTTTTTAAATGTTAATTAAAGATTAGTCTTATTATATTTTATCATTATTTTTTACTTATTCTCTAAAATAAAGATATATTTATTTAATTTTTAATATAATATATCAATTATATATATAAATTACTTAATAAGACATTAAATCTATTACTATAATTAATCAATTTTTAATTAATTTTCTTTATTATTATTATTTTGAATACAATATTAATCTTATATAATTTTTTATTTTTAATTGAGCTCGAAATTTAATTAATTGATTTTATTAAATTAATCTTATTTTAATTGTTTTAATTCATTTTCATATTCTAATTTAATATTTTAAATTTAAATGATATAATTTTAATTTTCTTAATCTTTTTATTTCTTTAATTAATTATAAATACTAATATCAATAAAATTTTTATCAATTTCTTATTATTTTTCACTTATTTATTAGGATAATATTTTATTTTATTAAATAATTTAATTTATCTAATTTTTATAATCTACCTCATAATTTTTAATAAAATTATCTATTTAAGATTCTTTATCTTTTTATAATTTTTATTAAAATTCCATTTGTATGTTTTCGATTTATAATATTTCTTCCTTATATTTACCATTTAAATCTAATAATTATTTATTCAATTAATTAATTTAAATTTCTTATTCTTAATATTTTATCATATATTCTTTTTATTATTAAGAAGATTAAACTTAATATGTATTTTTAATTTAAGATAAATCTTATTAAAAAGTAAAAATATCTTTTTGTAATTATTAGTTTTAATTTTTGAGATTTTTATTTTTAGATTTATATTTCATATTTTTTTAAGATAACAATTAAGATTATTCCTAGAATTCAGCTAATTAAATTTAATTTAATTTATTATTTTTATCAATTTATAATTATTAATCAATTTATCTCTATTAAATTTAGTTTTTATAATTAATAAATAATTATGAATCTATTTCAAATTAATTCTCTAATTTGTTGAAATCAGATTATTATTTTTTAACCTAATCATTTAGCTATAAAATAGTATTTTCATTAATTTTAATAGCTTGAATTAATGATTAATTTTTCTCATTTTTTAAATCCAATTCTTTTTACAAATCGATAATATTTTATTTGAAATTAGAATCATTCTTAATAAGATTATCAATTTAATTTTAATTTTATTTTAATTCTTAAATCAAATTTTAATTTTCTTAATTTATTTAAATATAAGACTATTATTTTTCATTAATTTCTAAAATTAATTATTGGTTTTATTATTATAGATTAGAGTTAGTATTTTGAAGAACCTAAATTTACTTATTCAAATTATTAAAATTATTTTAATTATTTATATCATTTATTTAATCAATTTACTATTATTTATTTTTCTATTATTCGTTGTTTTAAATAATAATGGATTATAACTCTTCAATTTGATTTTTCATTTTAACTAATTAAATATTTAATTCAGAAATATAGCGCTCTCAATGTTTAACAAATACATCTTCAAGTATTTCTTTGCATCTTTCGAAAATAAACTATTAACTAATTGGATTTTCTTTCATAGTTTAAATTAAATCATCATTCAATATTCGATATAAAGAATCTTGCATTTCTTTTTTAAGAATTTTGAATTAATTTTCAAATGTTTAATTTTCCATATAAAATAAATTAATATAAAAATATAATAAATGTTAAACTAATTTAGTTCTGAATAAATGTCAGATGAAGATGAGGACCATTGTATATTTTGTCCGAAATTAATAAATAGAAGTGATTAAATTATAATGCTCAATAAAGCTTTATATTTAAAATACTCATCTTCATAAAACTATTTTTTCACTAAAGATATTAATGAATTTATAGAAGCGAATACCAAAGAACATGTAATTAGATTTAAAGATAATGTTATTTTTGAAGAAGAAGAAGATTACATCATTGAATATTTCTATTAAGATGACATTTCTTCAAAAATACAGTTCTTATCTGAATATTACAAATATCATAATGAAATTCCAAGGTTCTTTCAAAAACCTTAAAACCATATTCTCAATAAGTATTATGACAAGAAAAGAAGAATTAACTATTATAAAATAAAAAAAGTGCTTAGATAGCAACAAGATAACTAAAATTAAAATAGTAATGATAACAAAAATCCTGAATAATCTGACAGCATTCCAAATTAAACAAGTGCTATTCCTGTTTCTACTGATAATGCTTAAACAAAGAAAAATGTTAAAAAAGTATATTCTAAATTGCTTTATACTTTTTCATTAGAATAAGATGAGCCTAATATTTAATAATCAACAAAACATAATATTAAAAAATTGGAAATCAATAAAATTTTAAATAATCATAATAAAAATAGTAATAATAAATAAAGTGTAACTGTTAGAGAATTAAATGGATATTTATAAGAATTTTGTTAAAATCAATAGAATTTTAAATAATCAGAATTATCTATAAGTTTTAATAGTATTAAAAATAATAATTAATTAAATAATCAAGATACAAATTTTATAATAAATGAAAACAACATTAAAAAAATAAATTAATAAGTTGAAAAATAAGAAAAAGTAAAAGAATAATTTAGTTTGAATAATATTGATTGAATTTAAAATTCAAAATATAAAAGTAAAAATAATTAAAACAATTAAAAATTGAAAAAATAATAGAATTTTAATGACATAAAAAATAAAATAAATAATAATATTTAATAATATTTACTTAATAATAATATAAACATAAAAAATAGTTAGAATATTATAATTAATTATAATTAATATAATAATAATTATAATCAAATTATTAGTAAAAAAAATAAAAAAATTAAAAAAGAAAATTTAAATTGTCAAAATTTATTAAATTTAAATATTATGAATAATAATATACTAATTAATTCAAATAAATGATAAAGTTCAAAAAATTCTCCTAAATAAATTTAAACTTAAATTAAAGAAAGATAAAATCAAAAGTAAATGTAATAGTAAATAAATAAAAAAGTAAAATAAAAGTGGTTTAATGAATAAAAACAAACAAATTTAAAACTTTAAAAATCATTATCAAATCAAACAAATTAATAAAATGTAATAAATGAAAAGTAAAGAAATTTTTAAAAAAATAATAGATTGTATAAAGACTTATATATAAATATTAACAATAACTTTTATTGAAATTAAAATATAATACCTGACTCAAACAAACTTTCAAAAGATTTTATTGATTATAGTAATATCTAAATAATTAATAATTAATTTGGCAGATCTTTATCAAATATAAATAGAACTAACACACAAATAAGTATTATTAATTTTTAATATTTAGAAAAAAACTTAATAGATATTTAAAATTAATACACCTCCTTTTCTAAAAATACCAAGAAAATTTCAATGAATTAAAACAATATATAACTTCTATTAAAAAAAGTAAGTGAATAATTCAATGAAAAAAAAATATCAGTAAATAATAATGCTTAACTTTTATTAGTCAATAAACAAGTAAATTTATAATTAATTTTAAGAAATAAAGATGCCAAAGTTATAATAATTTTGATTTAAATAGTTTTAATTAATAAAAGTTGCAAATAAATCAAAATATGTAATAAAATTAAATAAAAAGTAGTGATTCTAAATTAAAGAGTGCACAAAACTTTTTTAATAGTGCTCCAAAATTAACAAAAAATGACCTAAATATTCTTAAAACTATTTATCAATGTAATTAATCAATTTATTAATTTATTTTTTTTAAGAAAAATAAATGAATTAAAAGTAGTCATTCAATTCATAATCTTTATTTAAAACATAAATTCAAACTGACCTTTAAAAAAATTATATTAATTTTAATATTTAAAACTTAAAAAGACAACATTCAAGTCATTCAAATAATAATTGATAACTAAGAAATTCATAAATGTAATATATCTATCTAAATTTTTCTAGTAACATCTTAAATATTTTAAAATAATCGTAGTTATATGAAAAATCTGGTTAGTTAAATTAAAAAAATCAAGCATAAATTTCTGATTTTAATAATTTATAATTTATAAATAAAGATTAAATTAAAATTGCTTTAGTAAAAAAAAAATAAAAATAAGAATAATTAGTTAATAGAAAAAATGTTTTAAACATTTAGAATAATTCTTATATTTAAAATAAATAATCATTTTTATTAAATAACAATTATAAACTATTGTAATCTTAAAACAATAAAAATAATTTAATAAAAGGATGATAAAATATATTAAATTAAATATTAAATAGAATTTATAACTCAAAATTTATTAATTAATAAATGAATATTAAATAAATTATCATATAAATATAAAATTAGGACTTTAATCTTATTTAATCCAATTAAAATCCTGTATTTAATTCCATAGATTATTTTTATTTTAGAAATCATATTTTTCAATATGTTAATTTAAAAGTGGATAAGAATATGAATATTAACCAAATTTGAGAGAATTACAATTTTCAATAATACTTTTACTAACGCTGAAAATTTTAAAAGTGCATGCAGATGAATTATGAATCCTTATTTATTGAGCCATTATATTAAAGGTACAATTTTAACAATTTTCTATAAACACACTTGATCTAACAGGACCTATATTTATTTAACAACCAGTATTATTATAAATATAAACTGTTTCTAAATTGCTGTTTATATTTATTACACTATCCTTGTTATTAATTATTTTATACGACATACCTTTTAAATCCTCTTCTGTCATTTATTTTTATTCGCTCTCCATATTATCTATTGATTCAATTTATAAAATTTCTTTTTAATTTTCTATATACATGGAATTTTTGTTTTCTTATTTTTCGATATCATCTTAAATTTACTGTTCTTTTTCATTTTTTTCCCTTTTTTCTTTATTCTTATTACTAAAAGCGAATTTTTTTTTTGGTCTAAGTCTATTGGTTAAATTTTAAATTTCATTCTACAATTTATTTAATTACTTTCATCTAATATTAAAATTAATACCTCTTTATAAAGTTATTTATCATAATTTGTCAGAGCATAATTTGTTTCATTAAAATATTCGTTAATACTTTAAAACTTATTCTAAATTATCTATAATGAATTTTAATCTTAATCTTCAATATTTAATAACTACTTTATGTCTTAAATAAATATATATTTATTTACTTATATTTAATTAATCGAAATTTTTCTTAATATTATTCATATTTTCTTTTGGATCTTATTAACTTTCTTTCTTATTAATTTTTTCTTCAGCTATTTTTTGCATTTTTATTTCTTAAATAAATATATATTTAATACCATGTTATAAATATTATTATTCAAATGCTTTTTTTTTATCTATAGCTTAATTATTTTCCATTAAAATAAATTTTAATATTATTTTAATATTTTTTCTGATGTAATATTTTATATTTTATTAGCCAAAATTAATATAAAAAGAATATGTTTAAATCAAATTAAAATTATAACTTTAAATTCAATTTGTAAATATAATAATAAAATATTTATAGTGTAATATTTATAACTAAAAATCATAATTAAATTAATTATAATTAAAGTTTTTATATAAAATGTTATAATAAATTAAATTTTATTTTAAAAATCTTATGATATTTTTATATTTTATCTCAAGCAAATTAAATATAACTACAAAGATTTTAAAAAATTTTTTAAATTATTTTTATATTACATGTAAATCTCTAAAAATAAATTATTAATTTTAAATAATTCTAAATAAATAAACTTTAATAAAATTATAATATGTATCAAACATATATTTTTATTTATATAAAATTATTTAAATCAATAGATAATACATTTTCTGAATTCTTTTTGTAAATTTTTATTTGCATATTTTAAAGATTCAGAATTCGATTCATAAGCAACTTAAACTATATTTTTATCATTTCTCAATTTATAGCTTGCATATTATAAACTCAATGCATAATTCTTAACTGCTTCTAAAACTATTTCTTTGTTATTTCTCAATTCTTAACTTGCATATTATAAACTCCATCCATTATTTTTAACTGCTAAAACTACTCCTTTGTTATTTTTTAATTCTTAATTTGCATATTTTATACTGAATCCATTATTTTTAACAGCTTCTAAAACAATTTCTTTTTTGTTTTACAATTTTTAACTTGCATATTATAAATTATTTCCATTATTTCTAACCCCCTCTAAAACGACTTCTTTGTTATTTCTCAATTCTTAATTTACAAATTCTATACTTAATCCATAATTTTTAACTGCCTCTAAAACGATTTCTTTATCGTTTTTAAGATCAGGCTCAGCCATTTCCAATATACTGCCTGATGTTATTTTTATTAATTTTAATATATTAGCTTTTCTTTTATTATAATCATTATCTTAATTATTTATAAATTATTTTAACTTTTATTCTAATTTTTCCATTTTTTGCTATTATTTTTCTTATTTTATTTAAATTAATAACTCTTATTATTTATTTTAATCTTCCAAGTAATATTTCGTAAAAAAAAAAAAAAATCTTCCAAGTAATCTATTTTAATTTTTAAAGAGTTTAATTATTTTAACAAATTAGTGATTAGTTTTCAATCTTCTATTAATTTCTATTCATATATTTTTTTTTTATTTTTAACATAATTTATTATTTCTAATACAATATTTTTTTGCATTATTTATAGTATAAATAAAATGACTAATATTAATCTAAAATAAATAACAAAAATATATATAAGATTTTAAAAATTAGTAATTTAAATAAAAAAATTTATTTAAAAATATTTTTATAAATTATATAATATGTTTATTTTTAATGG
>Ga0315908_10001913_pt1 | contig 15444 bp, 5 predicted proteins | sample LakEriMetagenome_12_FD_203520 | JGI IMG/M metagenome (GOLD analysis project Ga0315908, IMG submission 203520) | Freshwater fungal communities from buoy surface, Lake Erie, Ohio, United States - Buoy 4 MA124 | ecosystem: Environmental > Aquatic > Freshwater > Lake > Lake biofilm | place: USA... | reverse complement strand
TTTACTTGCATTCATATCATTTAAATTATTTTTCTTTTTTAATGTTTTGGTTGATAGTTTATTATCATTATTTTAGTATAAATTTTAGTTGTTATTTTCACTTAAATTAATTTGATTAGAATTAGCACTATTAATGTTACTTAAATTATTATTCATTTATATGTTATTACTGTTGAAATTGCTTTTATCTTCAATATGAACTTAACTTACAGATTAAAAATTTTATGCAATATTTATTAAAGTTTATTGATCTGTTTATCCGTTATTCTTTTTATCTACTATTGACTGCTTTTTGTCTTTCAAACTATTTTATAGTTACTTTAATGTCACTTAATTCTTATTATTTTTAAGCATTTATTACATAAATACCTTTTTTTATTCATTAAAATTCTGTTTCATTTAATACATTTATTAAATGTTATTTATATTCGTGTTATGTTATTTCTTTTCTTAGTTTTTCATATTCAATAAAACTTTTTTATTTTGCATACTTTATTAACTTGTATTACTTTTTTGAGATTTTATTTATAATTAAAGCTTTAAATTATTATTAAATAAAATATTAGAATTATTGTTGATATTATTATTTGTAATTGAACATCTATTAAAAGTATTATTTATAGATTTTATTTTATTCTATATTTTATTTATTTAATTATTGTTTTATATTTTTAAAAATTCATTATTAATATTATATTTTTATTTCTTTTCTTATAAATTTTAATATTATTAAAATGTTTATTATTAAAAATTATTTTATTATTAAATGTTATTTTTTTACTAAATTTATTGTTGCTAGACTTATTATTATTAATATTATTACTATTATTACTATAAATAGTACTATTGTTGTTATAATTCTTAATATTAAAATGTTTGCTACTATTATTATTATTACAAAAGATAATATTACTATTATTATAATAAATTATTTTATTAATATTAAGTATTATAATATATATGTGGTTGTTGTTATTAATAATTTAATTAAGTGGGTTAATTTGTTAATTGACATTTTTCATTAGTTTTGACGGTAGATTAAGTTTAAAAATTATTATTTAAACTGCCAGTTATTTTTTTATAATTGATTTACTGAATAATCTCTTTTGCTTTTTGATTTTCCAAATTTATAGGATATAAATTTTAAAGATTATTCTAATAAAAAGTGTTGTTTGTTTCAATTATTTATTCTTTTTTACCAGCTTTAAATATACAATTATTAACGATAACTTCGCTATTGTTTCTTTAATTTAGTTTTTTGTTTTATTTCAACTAACAAATATTATTTTCTTTTTCTTAGTTTAGTATATTTTGCTTTTCTATCTTATTTATCATTAAAAATAATAAATTTATTATCAATTCAAATTTAAATGTACAGAGTGTTATATATTTATATAATATTTTATTGTTATTTTTAACTTATTAATGTAATAATTTTTATTTTATTTTTCATAAATACGATATATAAATCAAAATTTTAGATTCTTCTGCTTTTCTACAATCTTTTTTTTGGTTAAGAGTGTATTTATATGAAAAATATAAGTAATGGAAATAAAAATCTTGAGATAATAAAAACAAAATTACTTTAAGAATTAAAGAAAACCAACTGAAAACAATAACAAATCTAATTAATTCAATGATTGGTTCATATATTTTAATTGAATTAGACCATAACTAGAATAAATAAAATAATTTACATTGGAATAAAGGATAAGCCATGCAATATCAAAGGTTATGGAGAGTAGAAAAGCAAGGAAAATAAAGATAAATATTTTTATTGTGAGTTTTTTATCATAATAAAGAATAAGAAAGGAAAATATGATGAGATACTAAAAATATTATAAAATATTTATATAATACATCGTTTAGAACCGGTCTTGAGAAACTAGTGAACATTAAAATAATTGATAATATTAACGTTAATATTTTTGTGGTATATAGATGATCTTTAGCGAATAAACCAAGTTTCACATAATTCTCATTATTTGCGAATTATTGGTTCATTGACATCATGTCATCTAGCATTGAAGGTTATTCTGCTAAACCACTCTAGTTCTAGCCCTCATCTACATATTAATTATTATATATTATACCATTGATACTAATAATGTTATAAAAATAATAATATATTTTTTGTATTATATCTTTGATTATAAGATAATATAATTTATTAATATAATACAAATATACTATTTTTTTTAACATTAGAACTGAGATCACTTTCAATTTTATAATGATTAATATCTAATTACTATTTGATTATCTACTTACTAATGCTATTACTATTATAACTGGGACTATGGTCTAGCAAGTCTTAAAATGGCAAATGTATGTTAAATAGACTATACTGATGATCTTATAGATCCTGATTAAACTCATTAATCTTAAACTCTAGTAAATCTAACTTCTCTTAAATAATAGCTCTTTAATTATAAATCCACTAAATAGAAATATGTAACTTGACATTTCCAACATTATTAAATTGTTGAGTGTCATCATTAAGTACCTATGACTAAACTCTGCTCCTAACATCTACATCCATCATGTCTACCCATTAAATCAATGGTAATTAATTCTCCAATAGTTTTAAAGGTAGATCAATGATAGAATGTATTTCTTGTTGTTATTTGTTCATGCTTGTTAATTAGATTAAAAGGCTTAGATCTTTGCGATTTATTGGGAAAACCCATTTACCATTTATCTTACAAATAAATTGCTAATCTATTTCATGTTTATCTAAAATGAAATTATCTGATGTTGATTTATGCCCATTGCATTACATTTCGATATAAAGAGGTTTATGATCTAGTTTCTCAAGAGTTTTTAGATTCATTTATATTTCTATTATTTCCAAGTATAGTTAACTGTCTTAACTTACACCAAATTCGTTTAATTATTCTATTGTATTATTTAATTATGTTAATAGTTTATTCCCTTCTATTTTATAGTTATTTATATCTAATTATGTATTTTATATTTTATCATTTAATACATTTTCTGCTTATTATTTTGATTTCAAGTATTAAAGCATGCTGATACTATATTATTAATTAACATCGGCATTTACAAACAGCTCTTATACCACTTACTCATCTATTTAATCTTGGTTTTTTACATTTAAATTCCTCAATACAGATAACAACTATTCAAAATTTAATAACTAATCTAAACTAATATTCCATTTTTCCAACCTTTTAATCAATAGTTAAATAGAATCTTAATTCATTTTAAGTTAATTCAAATATAGTGGTATTTAATATTATAATATGATAACATTTAAATATTATTTGCCAATTATATTTAAAATAAAAAAATATAAATAACAATGAATTATCTTCGAAAGTGTAAATTTGGAAGTAAAGTGTATTAAAATAGTATGAAGAAACAAATAGAAGAGATGTTATTAGAAATAAAAGAAGCAGGAACTTTCAAAGTGGAGAGATAAATTTTAAGCAAATAATCTGCATTGATAGAATCTCAAAATAAGGAAGTACTTAACTTCTGTGCTAATAATTATTTAGGATTAAGCAGTCACCCCGAAGTAATAAAAGCAGCTAGGAATTATTTAGAAAGCCACGGATTTGGAATGTCTTCTGTAAGATTTATATGCGGGACTTAAAACATTCACAAAGAATTAGAGAATAAAATAAGTGAATTTTATAATAAAGATGATGCAATATTATACTCAAGTTGTTTTGATGCTAATACGGGGTTTTTTGAAACAGTATTTGATAAGTAGGATGCTATTATTAGTGATAGTTTAAATCATGCGAGTATTATTGATGGAATTAGATTGGCTAAGAGTGTCAAGCATAGATATAATCATTTAGATATGGTTGATTTGGAGGAAAAGTTAAAACAGAGTTAAGAGTAGAGGCATAGGTTGATTGTCACTGATGGGGTATTTAGTATGGATGGAGATATAGCACCATTGGATAAAATTGTAAATCTTGCATAGAAGTATAATGCTATGGTTTTTCTTGATGAGAGTCATGCTGCAGGTTTCATTGGACCTACAGGAAGGGTAATATCATATAAATAATAATAATAATAATATATTAATAAATAATATATAAAATAATAATGATATATATAAAATATAATGTTTAGGGAACTGCTGAGTTATATGGAGTAGAGAAAGAAATAGATATAATAACAGGCACCCTAGGTAAGGCATTTGGAGGAGCAAGTGGAGGGTACACAGTGGGTAACTCTGAGATAATAAGTCTATTACGATAAAAAAGTAGACCATATCTCTTCTCAAACTCATTGGCTCCTCCAATCGTGGGAGCTTCGATTAGTATTTTTGATATCATAAAGAACAACTCTCATTTTCGTTAGAATCTGCTCAACAACACTAGACTCTTCAGGACTTAAATGACTCAGTTAGGATTCACTATATTAGGACATCCCGATTGTCCTATTGCTCCTGTTTATTTAGGAGATGCTAGATTGGCTTAATAAATTAGTGAAGCCATGATGAAACTCAATGTTTATGTCATTGGCTTTAGTTTTCCTGTTGTTCCTAAAGGATAGGCTAGAATCAGAGTATAGTTGAGTGCTGCACATACGTAAGAGTAAGTATAATAGGCTGTTTATGCTTTTCAGAAGGTTGGAAAGGAGTTTAAAGTTATTCAATGATTAATTAACTCATTATAAATATATTCTCACATATATCCATTTTTATATCAATTATATATTATTATAATATTTATATAATTACTTGATATCCATAGATCTTATATTTATTAATGATTCAAATAGATCTTATATATATATATAATTACTTATTAATGCTATTGAAATACAACATCATTAATCATTCTTTTGTTCGTTAATGATCTCATTATGATTGTTAGTATCGACTATACTCTATTTATTAATTAAATCAAAATCTTATTTTATATTATTATGATCATGAATATAATTTTGTTAATTGTTTTATTCATTCTTTTTATCTTTTTTGTCCTTCTTATCTTTCTTATCTTTTTTAATATCCTTTTAATTGTTATCCTTCCTATCTTTGACTTCTATTTCTCCCAACTCCTTATCTATAAATAAAGAATAAAAATTACTATTAAGATCCTTTTTATCTTTCTTTTCTTTTTTACCGTCATTATGATTACTATTATTATTATTCTTAATTTCTTTCTTATCCTTCTCCTTATCTTAATCCTTCTTGGTATCCTCCTTCTTGCTCTCTTTTTCCTTGGCTTCTTTGTCCTTGGCTTTCTTATCCTATTTTTTATCCTTAGATCTACTTCTACTTCTACTCCTACTTCTATTTTCCTTTTTGATCTATTCATATAATAAATCATACTTATCCTCAATAGTCTTCCTACTTTCCCCCTTACCTCCTCCTAATCTTTTAGGTAACCAGTTTTCAACTACTCTTCCTCTTTCACAATCAACCATCACTTTCCTTCCATCTATTTTACGACCATCGCTTTCCTTATAAGCCCTTTTAAAATCACTTTTATGTTCGTATTCTATAAATGCATATCCTCTTGATTTCCCTTCTTTATTACAAACTATCTTTATGCTCTTTATATTACCGTATTCCTTAAAAAACTTCCTCAATGTATTTTCTGTTGTTTAGTAATTCTATCAATAAATAACATATTTTAATGTTAAATATTATTATATATTTTATTATTAAATATTTTCAGAAATCTTTAATTAAAATTATTATTAATTCTATAATTTAATATTTTTTTATAAATTAATTATCATACTATATCTAAATATTCAAAGTATGTTTATTTATTAAAATACCAATCTTGCTACGAAGAGTGTTTTAAGAGGATCCTAAGTAATAGATTCATAATTATAATAATTATTTAAATTGCTTTTATATTCCTTGATTTATAATTTTTAATTATTGAGATGAGCAATTTATTTCTAGATCCAGATATTTTGCTGTATTTGATTATGATTTAATGCTTTATTTTTTTCAGGAGGGTCTTCATCTTCAAACTAAGTAAAAAGATTGACATGATGATTGATAATGGTATCAAGATCTCTGCATTTCTTAGAATTAATAGGCTTAAGGAACTCTAAAGGGTGCCTAGCTTTAAACAGACATTTAATTCCTAATGAGAAATCGGTGTTTGGAAGGATCGCATCTTGGGCTGGAATCCTCATCTACATTTGTTATTGCATTTACATCATTTGCAGAAGGTTTTACTGTACCGTCGGCACAGGAATGTTTAATTGAGATAAACTTGGAAGCATATTTATTTTTATATACTTTCAGATATTTTTATATCTTTATTATTATTTACTCTATTATATTTTTTTAATTATGTTCTTTAATTCTAATACCAATAATTAATTAAATGATAATCTTATTCTCGATGAATTTAGTTAGTTTAGGTAGAGTTTAAAGCAATAATATAAAGTTTAAATTCAAGAAAAAGAATAAATTGTTAATTATAATATATCGAAAGAAAACTTATCCTAGTCTAATAATTTAAATAATAATCTTTTCAGTTTCATTGATAAAAACAAGTAAGAGCTTACTATTAATAAATAATAGAAAATAAATATCAATTCTCATCTCAATAGCTATTAAACTTTTAATAATAATTAAAATAAAGTTTTTATTAATAATAACATAAAATAATCAGTAATTAAATATAAATTATAAAGAAGTAATTATTTAATAAAAATACTAGCCTTTAATTAACTTAAAAAAATTTTTAAGATAAATAGAATTTAGATATTAAGATTAATTTAGATATTTAATAATTAAAAAAAAAGATATTAGAATTATAAGAATATTTTGTGAACGTTAGTGATAAAGAATTTGAAGAATTACCAGCTCAGTAAATATAATTAATAAATAATAAGAACTGTTGAAGAAGCTTAGAGGCTAGCTAATATTCTAAATTTTAGAGTAAAATCATCAATTCAGCATGGAATAAATAATTGATTTATATATTGCAATATATAAATTTATTATTAGAATTAATAAAATAAAAACAATTAATAATATTTTTTAAATAAGTAAAAAATATTATTCATTAGTTTTTAAAATTAAATTTTAGCTCTTTAAAATAATTACTTACTTCTTTAAATCTAAATTCGTCATTTGATAAATCTGAGAGATCAGAATATTAAAATGAGTGATAATATTATTTTTATTAAAACATATTTTTTGAAATTACAAAGTTTTGCATATAAAAACAAAAAAATCTCATTATCCATTCTATAAAAATATATAAAAATATTTAAATATTTTATTATTTCTAATTTTGAGATTCTATTTCTATAATTAAAGGAACTATTTAACAGTTTTGATATTATGGAATACTTAAATAGTAAATTAAAAAATTAAAATCTATTAATTACTACAAAAAAAATACAATGAATAATTCTTATAATTAATACAATTATAAATTGTAAATTTTTATTTTATCATTATTCATTTATTCTTCTAAATTCAAACTTTTTTTATTATTCTTAATGTCTAATTATTTTTGTAAAGCAAAGTTACTATGTAAATAAAGAAAACTTCCAATAATTTGTAAAAATTTTAAAATAATCCAAAAGATATTTTTACAAAAATTATTAGAAGATTCTAAAAAAAATATAACGTACATAAAAATTATAATGGTGATCAATAATTAATAAAATTTTATTACAAATTTAATTCTAATATTATTTTATAAAAATTACTTATAATAGATTTTTTATCCCTAAATTTTGCATAACTTTTTCAATTAATATTGTGTCAATAAATTTGTAATAGAAATTCTCAAATATATGAAAATTATTTAAATTAAAATTATCGAACCAAATATTATATACACTATATACATTGTTATATTAATCATCAGGACTATTTATATATACATTCAAAGATTTTTAAAAGATCTCACTTATTTATTCCATTTAATAATATTTATTATTATAAATATTAATTAACATAAGTTTATAAAAATTTTTAATATATTACTAAAATAAATTAAAAAAATTACTTAATAAAATAAATCAAATAATTATTTAAGGAATATTAATAGTCTATTATTGAGAAATCATTCATTTTTTAGTAAAAATAGATTTATATTAAAGAATTAATATTATTATATTTTATTAATTTATTTATTATTTTGACTTTATAATATTTATTATTGAAATATTCAGATTCCTAAAATATATATTTTAAGATAAATTATTGATATATTTTAAAATTTTTTATATAAAATTACTTGATTATTAAAATTTTGATTAATAAACATAAAAATATAATTTATAATATAAAATATTATACTAAAATATATTTTTAAGATATTAAGTAATTTTTATTTATGATTTAAAAAAATCTCTGATGAAAAGTTATTTAATTATAATGATATAATTAATGATCTTAAAAAGGCGAATCTGAATGGATTTTTTTTAATCAAAATTAAAAATACTTTATATTGAAATTTATAAGAATGAATGAATATTTGTAAATCAAATTAACTAATATCATTTTTTAAATGATCGTTATTAATATACTTATTCAAAATAAAAAAGGATAAAATTAATTATTAAATTAGATTCGGCTTTTTTTTTTATTTATAAAATAATGTAAAATTAAAATGATAATTAAAAATTTATATTATTTATATAATAAAAGATAAGTTTAATATATAATTAAAGATCACTTGAGAACAATTGTACAACCTAAAGGAGTGAGAATTTCTTTAATTTTATCAACTTAATCTTATAAAGCCTATTTAGCAAGAACAGCGGGCAATTTTTCAACAATATCTTTTGCCTCTTTCAATCCCAAATTGCATAAAGTTCTGACTTCTTTTATGATTTTTATTTTTTGAGCTGGATCAATAGATATTAATTCTACATCAAAATTTGTTTTTTCTACAACTACTTCTTTCTTTTCTTCTTTTTTTACTTCTTCCTTTACTTAATTTTTTTGTGAACTTTAAACTGAACCTCCAAAAGATACTCCCTAACTTAAATTATTAAAAACTTTACAAAACTCTTCAATTCCTTAAGGGTACAATTTTTTAAGCACTTCTTACTTTTCAAACCAATTTACACTATCTTCTTATTTTTAATCTTCTCCAAATATTTCTAAGTTGTTTTAAATCATATTTAGAGATAATTAACACATTCTTACCTAATTTTTGTTTTATTCTTTTAATTTTTTATCCATATACCTTAAATCTATTTAATCAAGCTTGCTAAATCCCTATGCTAACATATCTATTCTTCTTTTTTGATCGCTAGTTAATATTTACTCTAAATATTTTTAATTTTATTCAGTTCTTTCTATTTTATTTTCATTTATTTATTCATTATACTTATCTATTTCAGCCTGTAAATTACTAAATTTACGATGAAACTTTTAAATTTTAATTGATTATTTAATTGTGTTTATCATAATTTCTTTTTATTTTTATGCTTATTAATATTTATTAATATATATTATACTTTAATATAAATAAATCTATATATTTATGAAACTATAACATAAAATAAACTTGTTTTTTATTTTTTGATGTAAATATAATTGATTATTGAATTTTAAAAAAAGAAAAGTCTTTTATTTTATATTATTTATATTATTGTAAATAAAAAAATTAAATATTAGAATAAAATAATGATTGTCAATAATAATTAGGAATATTAGTATAAAATTAAGTTTATTTTTATAAAATTTATAATTAATTTAACATTATTATTATTTTTTATAATGGAATATGAATAAATAAAAAAGTTTGAGTCTATTTTTAATTATTTGCGAATTAATTTGATAATAATATTTGATTAATAATTGAAATAATATATTATATATAAATAGAATAGAGTGGGATGTATTATAGGTAAATAATATATATAAATAGTAAAAATAGAGAAATAAATGAATAGTTCTAATAAATGTTGAGAATAAATGTATAATGATAATAATGAAATGCAAATAAATATTAATATATTTATATGTAAGTATATTAATCCTATAAATTCTGAGTAGAGAATTCTAGCCAATCAGATTATAATAGAAAATATATAGGATATTTAAAATGAGGAATTGTGTATTAAATAATAATAAATAGAATATAAATGCCAGCAGCAAAAGGAAAAGGAGGTAAAGGAGGTAAAGTAGGAGCAGGAAAATCAAAGAAATCACCATAATCTAGATCATTAAAAGCAGGATTGACTTTCCCAGTAGGAAGAATTCACAGATACTTAAAGACCTAAGTGGCTTAAAAGAATAGAGTGGGAGCTACTAGTGCAGTATATGCTAGTGCTATATTAGAGTACTTGACAGCAGAAGTATTGGAGTTGGCTGGAAATGCTAGTAAGGATTTTAAAGTCAGAAGGATCACTCCTAGGCATTTATAATTGGCCATCAGAGGAGATGAAGAGTTGGATGTCTTGATCAAGGCCACTATTGCAGGAGGAGGTGTCATCCCTCATATTCATAAAAATCTATTGACTAAGAAGACTGGAAAGGAAGGAGAAGAATGAACACTGTTGATCACTATTAATTCATTAATTATATATATATCATTATTACTTCAACCTTCTTCTTTACTTGAAGACGACTCTTCATCTAATCAAATATTATATTATTTATATATATTTTTATATAATATATTCATATTTATATATTATATATTACTATCATATTTTCTTATTCTTAATTATTTTATTATATTTATATTATCATATTTTTATTTTATATTTTTCTTTCTTATTTATGTTTTTTATTTTTAATTATTTTATCATATTTATGTTATCTTATTTATATTTCATAATTATATTTTATATTTAAATATTTTATTGATATTATTTTATATTTACCATCATATATCTGATTTAAGCTTTACTAAGAAGCTTAATCTAAATCATTTATGTGTCCTAAATATTCATTATTGTTGATAAGATTATCATTATTATTTTATATATTATTATCTTTATTTTATATAAAATTCTAAAAGAAAGTAGCAAAATTGGTAAGAATAGTAGATGGCTGTGTAGATTTGTGTTATTTATAGAATTATTGAGTGACAAAAATTTTGATACAATTATCATCAGAACAAGATGCAAAAACTCTAAAATCAGCGGGATTCCACTAAACTTAATTAACAGTCAAATTATGGGCCTATATTATAAGGTTCTGTTAAGAATCCTTTGAATTCCAAATAATAACTCTTCCATCTTCACTTCCTATAATAACAAACTAATTATTGAATCCTCCCAAATGACATCTCAAGAGATATTTAGATTATTTATGTCCTACAAATCTATTGATGATCTGATTATTAGTAATGTCCCATAAATGGAGTTCAGGATTATTATAAGAAGTATTAATTAACAATAAGTTATTAGAATAACTGATACTGACAATAACATCATTCTCATTAATAATAGATTGGAGAGATTCATTGAGAAATACTCCAACTTAGTTATTAGATGCAGAAACAGCAAATAATAAATGTGATTGTTGATGATATAAGAGATTTGTGACTGATTTCCAATGAAATTAAGAAAGAACATGAGTATGTATATGGATGAGATTGATGAATGAATTAGAGCCATTATAATAAAGATGATGATTATCCTTGAAGACGGCAGTGAGAAGAGTGTGAGGAATATTAAAAGTGGAGATTAGTTAGAAGGATGAGGAGAGGGTCCATACTTTAATAAGTTAATCGAATCCAGTGGTGACCAATTGATAAGGAGAGTTCATTGATGGCAAGAAGGAGAGTGACTGGATCGCTTTGGAGTGAGCAGAAGGTTGACTGGCAAGTAGAACATATTGTTACGAGCAACCTTAAAGACAGTATCCATTCATCTTACTATCCTTTGCGATGCTGATCAATATCTTTCCATCTTCTGAAAACTCACACATCCATACTTCCTCTTAATTCTCTTTTAGTTTTTACCATTCTATATTTGCTAATTCTATTGAGCAACATTCATGATCATACAGTAAATTGTTATCATCGTCCTTATCTATATGGTATTTGCATTCTTCTTTTTGAAGAATCCTACTTTGTTCTAACAGGCTTTGTAGACGATCTTCTTCTAACATGTTGTCAGGACAACACTCAAAATAAATCCCTTTTAAAATTTCTTTTTTACGATCTCAAATTCCTACTTATTCTAGTTTTGTCTTTAGCTAATCTTCATTCTTACAAAGAATTAACCTATTTATTTATAATGATATTTTTTTTATCATTTTTTATTATCATTAATATATTCGTTTATATTAAATTATCTTATTTATACCCTGCTAAACTATGAATTTTATCTTAATCATCACAAGTATTTTTTAGTTTTCCTCTTAATAATTCTATAGCTTATTAATATTCTCCATTTTCTAAGTGTTTTAAATATATTTCCCTTAATATATAAAATATAGCTTTTTTTTCTAAATTTTAATTCATTCCCATTTATTAAATATTTTGTATTGCGAAATCATAATTATCTGATTATATATTTTCTCGTAATTTTGTAATAATTTCTTTTTCCATTTGGATTCCTGATTCTTTTTACAAATTCTCTGCTGATTTTTTGTATCCCATACTAAATAATTATTAGGTAATCAATCTTATAATTTATTCTCTTTTATCTTTATCATTATAATCAACTAAGGTATTATTTATTTTATATTTTACTAAAATCTTTTTATTTAATCAAATCATTTTAAATGCTATTATTCATATAATTATTATTCATTTTTATTACTTATACTAATTTATAATAGAATTTTAAATGAAATTTTCTATAATAATAATTTAATAATCAAAATATTTATTATAAAATTTTTAATTAATTTATTGTTAGATTAAAATATAATGGATTGTTATTTGATAAATTAAATATCAATAATTTAATTTATATATTATAATAAGTTCAAAATAAAATAATAATATATATTTAAATTAATAAAAATTATTAAATGGAATTACCACAAACAAATATAATCATATAAAATCCAGATGGATCAATTCAAATCGGCACTCAGCCTTAATTTATAAATAAAAAAATAATGGGGTGTTATAATTGTAAATTAAATTAGTTTAATTAAATATATATATTCAATTAAAAATATATAATTGATTTTAGGCAAATAAAAAATAATATTTGATGAAAATGCATAAATGGTTAAATGTTTATCTTGTAATAAAGTTAATGGAGTGCCAACTTTAAATTTAAACTAAAATTAAAAAATAATTTAATGCCCTTAATGTACATAATTGATAAGAATTAATAGTTCAATTTAATAATAAATAAGGTGCCCGGTATGTGAAAACATGCTGATTGTCAATTGAACAAATATATTTTCATATTTATTATACAATTATATATTTTTATTATAATAATAATAATATATTTTACTCAATAATTACTCCAAATATTTTACTTAAATAGATTTTTAGAAAGATTTTTATATTAAATTAATTCTAAAAATGAGCAATAAATCTATTTAAACTTAAGAGAGTTTTGAAAAAAATGATATTAATAAAGATTAATTAGATTAAAAAAATTAACCAAATTAATAATAAAATATAGTTAATCATTTTGAAGAATAAAAAATAAAATAAGAACCGAATATTTAGATAGATGAAAAATAATTATTGTAAATGGATGAAGATGAATTATATAAAGAAGTTTAAGAAGTGCAGATTTAAATCAGAAATCAACATTAAATTTAATAAAATTAAAATTTTTTATATTAATAATAATAAAATATGTAGTAATAATATTATTAAAATGAAGATTTGTATATAGAATTTTAAAATAATGATAATTATAATCAAAATAATTAATTTAACGATTAAAATAATATAAATCAATAGTTTTAATAAGAATAAAATTTTGAAATGTAATATTAGTAATAGAATATAAAATTAAATGACAATAGATAAAATGATTCAAAAAATGCTGACGATAATTATGATGATTGAATTCTCTATTAATAACTCTTAAACTAAAATGACAAATAAAATTATCAAGAATAAATTAGAATAAATTAAAATTAACAATATTAATCATCATAATAATAAAAATAATAACTATAAATCTAATAAAATTAATAATTCCTATAATAATAATCTCCTCTATAGTTAAAAAATTATTAAAATATTTAATAATAATAAATATATCAATAATAATAAAAACTTTAGTTTTAATAATAATAAAAATTTTAATAATAATAATTTGAATAATAATTACTATAATAACAATAATAATAATAATAATTTATAAAATAATAATAATAATAATCTATAAAATAATAATAAAATAGAAAATAAAACTAATAGACAATAGATTAAGAGCAAAATAATTTACTTATTTAAATGGAAAAAAATTCATATTTTAATGAATAAAATTAATATAAGAATGGTTTATTACTAGAATTGTTAGAAAAAAAGAAATTTGTAAATGAAATTAAAAAAGTAATAAAAAACTTGTATCCATAGAACTTAGAATATTTTTAATTTCCAATTTTTATTTTTTTTATAGAAAAGTTTACTATTCTAGAAAGAACTGATAAAGTATGGTTTTATTATGGAAATAACAATTAAGTTCAAGGACCTTTTTCAAGTATTTAAATGGATTTATGGAATATAGATATGGCTTTAAATTAAGATCTCACAATATATTGGATGTAAAAAAAAGAAGGAATTTAAATTTCTAAATTTTACATACATCCATTATAGATTATTAAAATTGGTTTTAGGTATAACTACTCCTAAGTCAGAAGTATTTTATAACCATTATTTTTCAAAAAAATTTAAAAACTTTCAGACGAAAAATTCATAAAAAATATTAAAATTAACACTACAAATTAATCAAATTAAAAATCAAGTTCTTAATCTTATAAAGAACATAATTTTAATAGCAGTGAGAATTATACTTCAAGTAATTTAAACAGTAGTTAAGTTGCTAGTATTGCAATAAATAATAATTTAACAAATTATAATAATAACATTACAAATATTTATAATAATAATAATGATTCAAATAATAATATTATTGAATTAAATAAAAAAGTATAAATTAATAATTAAAATCAAAATAATAAAAATATAGGTTAAAATAATGAAAATTAAAAAAAATAAAACAATAGAAAAAAAAATAAAAACAAGAACCAAAGCTATAATTAAAATTCTATTTAAAATAATTAACAAAATTTTGAATAATAAAACTTATAAGGATTTTAATAGATATCTGATCCTGATAATAATTATTAAAATTAATCTAATGTTAGTTAATCATTAATTAATAAGATCAGAAATGATTATATTGAACAGTAAAGTCCTTTAATAAACTTGGTAAGAAAATATTTATAATTTTATATTATATAAATTAATTTATTAATTATATAAAAGATTGATGAAAACTCTAAATTAGAATAATAAAATATTTAGGAAATGTAAAAAATAATTTAATGATATTCTTTAATTATTTAATTAT
>Ga0315908_10001912_pt1 | contig 15446 bp, 6 predicted proteins | sample LakEriMetagenome_12_FD_203520 | JGI IMG/M metagenome (GOLD analysis project Ga0315908, IMG submission 203520) | Freshwater fungal communities from buoy surface, Lake Erie, Ohio, United States - Buoy 4 MA124 | ecosystem: Environmental > Aquatic > Freshwater > Lake > Lake biofilm | place: USA... | reverse complement strand
TATTTACAACTAAAACAAATCTATTAAATAAACAGCCTTTATATTTTATTTTTTTTAACGGTTCTCCGGAGAGGTCGGTGTGCAGCGCTACGGATTCTTTAGTTAGTCCATTTGGATTGAGGAGGGGAAACTGCACAAAACCCTCCACTTAACTTTGTCCAGCAGTCTACTCACCCCACCGAACTCGAACCCTAGGCCAATAGTAATTGACATTAGTGTTTAATTTTATTTAGATATACTTAAAGTTAAGCTATTAAGGTCTCATTGAGGACCTTAATTCAAATGAATTAAAAATTTAATTCTTTAATTTTAATCATTTTGATTAATATATTTTGTATTTTTTTTTAATTTTATTTTAAATAGCAATTTAGATTTATTCACTTTAGAATAATTTTTATTATTTTTTTTTGTCTTTATTTTTTTTTATAAGTTCTTATTTTCTTCCTTGGTTATTAGATTATTAAAAAATTGAAAATTATAATTGCTAATTAAATAATCTTATTCATGTTATTTTATTAATTATTATATTTTTAAATTATTTTTATACAAATTATCTTAAGCTTATTAATATAGACTCTCTAAGTTATCATTATTTAAATTATTATAATCTAGCATGATCTTTTAAATTATTTCATTTTACTAAACGGATTAATAATTTATCAATTTTTATTTTATTTTTCCAAAGTTTAATTTTTAAAATTAGATTATTTAATCAAAATTTATTTTTATCATCTATTTTATAGAAGATTTAAGAAGTTTGGATTTTTCTTGAATTTTGAAATAACTTTTAATTTTGAATATTTAAATTGATTTTAGATTATTACTGTTATTCATATTCATACTTAAACAATATTGAAAAATTATTATGATATTTTTTTTATTTAATATATGATATATATATTTTTACTAAAAATCATCAAAAAACATTTAACCTTAAAAATTCTATTCCATAAAAAATTTTTCGTTTGCTTTTTAATATTTCCTTTTCCTTTTAGTTTTTAATTAAGTTTTAATAGTTTGAAATCTGAACTTAAATTAATTATTTTTCTGAAATTTAATTTATTTAGTTTTATAAAAACATTTAAATCAAACTATATATTTTTTGTACAGTATGAGTGAATTTAAGTAAGAGAATTCTAATTTCTAAAATTAGATTTACGATTTTTATCGATAAATATATTTTTGTTTTTATTTAGTATATATTTTCTAATTATTTACTATATTTTTAGTTAATTTTTTATGTATAAATATATTTAAAACTTTTTTGTTAAAAATAAATATAACTAAATTATTGATTAATATAATAATTTATCTAAAAATTACTTTAAAATAATTATCTATTAAAGGTTATTTGTAGCTTTAATGTAGTATAATTAGAAATATTTTTAGCATAATTATTAATTAAATAGTAAGAAGAATGCTTAGAGAAGAATCTTAGACTTAAAATAATTACACAATATTAAATTAAGAAGTATCATATATTTATATAAAAATAAAAAAACAAATTTAAATTTTCATTTATAAATTATATTAAATAAATTAAATAAAAACATAAATTAATTTCTTTTATATCATTTATAATTTAATAATTATTTAATTCAATTTAATTTTTATTTAAGTAAATTTTAACAATAATATATATTAACATAATATTTTATAATTATTATTTATAATTATCAGAATATTGAATTAAAATAATTATAAAATTTATAATATCATTATTAAAATTATTTAGCTTAAAAGTTTCACCACTAATGCTATCATTCAATATATTCGAACAGAAGTCATTTAAAAATTTTTTTTTATAAGAAGTAAATTCAAATTTTAAATTAAATCTTATACATATATAAAAATAACCAAATTAATTATATTATGATAAAATAATTATAGAAAGAATATTACTTCCTCTTCCAAATAATAGAAATATGGAATTCATAAAGCAAATATTGACAATTGAAATTACAATAATTGAAATTATAATCAAAATTATAATTAAAATTACATTCAAATTACTAAAATTGAAATTAGAATTAAAATTATAATTCAAATTATAATTAAAATTATAATTCAAATTACTCTAAAAAATATTCAGGAAAAATTTCACATAACTAAAATTTTGGAAAATTTTCCAAACTAAAATTTGTGAAAATTTCCCAAAAAAATATTTGATTATATATTCTATAATTTAAAAATAATTTTTTTTTATTTATGATTATAAAGTAATGTTTATATTAATTAATTATTTTATTATAAATTTATGTTTTGAACTTGGGGTATTTTCGGGAATATATGTTTTAATAATATTTATTTTTATAATTTTATATTAAATAAAATTTGAAATTTGAATTTTCATTTTAAAAATAATGATAGGAAAAGAATTAAATAATAAATTAAATTAAATTATTGATGAAACTTCTAGTGCTTTATTTAAGGGAATTATTTGATTGTACATAAATTCAAATAAAAATAAAAAATTTTTATAAACAGATATAGAGGGAATTTTGGTATTTACAATTGATAGAAAAAAAAACTGCTCTAGATATTTATAGATATATGATTTTATGCTTCAATTTAAATTATTTGAGTATGAATTATATTTAGATTTTTAAAACTATTATCAATAATATCCCAATAATAAATTATTTTATTATTTTCCTATTTAACAATAAATTTTAATAGGTAAAATATCATTAAAAAATTATTTTTACATTTATAAATTTAATAATTGAATATTTTGAAGGATTTCAATTTATTAATTAGCAAGAAGCTTAGTAATTTTAAAAAATGATTTAAATATATTCTCCTTGCAATCCTTAAAATGAAATTAATTTAAAATATAATCTAAGTCAAATTTAATAACAAGATGATAATTTAATAGAAGAATTTAAAGATTTTTTTATTGAATAAAATTCATATGAATAAAAATAAGATTATTTTGATAAATTAAAAATATAAGTTGAAAAACAATCTTTTTTACAAGTAAACAAAGTAATATACAATCATTAAAATCATGAATATGAACTTAATAATAATAACGAAAACATATAGGAATTGATTTAAAATTTAAAAATATCATATCGAGATTTAGATAACTAAAATTTAGTAATAGATATTTTTGATGCAATATTAAATTAATAAGTTGATTAAGATGCTTAAGAAAATTAAATAGAAGAAATATAAATGTAAAGAAAAACTAATAATAGATTTTCCTTATTTAATTAACAATAATTATAGTAAATTTAAAATGAAATTAAATTAGATTAGTTAGAAAAAAAGTAATAAATTAGAAGATATTCTGTTAGAAGATCACAAATAAATTTTGAAGAAATTTATAAATTATAATAATTAATAGAATTAGGTAAAATAAGTGAAGATTCACAATCAGATTTAAGTCATTTCAGTTCATAATCTAATAATTAAGAAAGTTTAAATAATCAAGAATAAGACTAAAATAATTATAATAATTAATAAAAATGCAAATAATCTGATTTTATTGATAAAAAAAAATCATTTAGTGAAAATTTTTAAAATATTGAAAAAATAGAAGATTAAAACATGCAAATTTAAAATTAATAGACAAATAAGATTAAAATTATTCCTCCTCCAATAAATTTATTATAAAAGTTAACCAAACCCAATTAAAATATCTAATAAATTAATAAAAGTAATAATGAGGATTCTGATTAAAACGAAGAAATTAAAAAGTAGCCTTAAATTTAAAACTTATTGTAAGATATATAAAAGGGAATAATGCTTAAAAAATGTGCAAATAAAATAAAAGAATCGTACTTTAAAATAATAATAATAATAAAATAGAATAATTGAAATCAAAAGTAAAAAAGAAGAAATATCAAAATAAACAAATAGACTGGCAACTACTTTAGCAAAAAGAGCAAAAATTAATTAACATTTAAATTCAAGTCAGAGCAGTGGATAAGTGCAGAACAACTTTAATATTATAACAGAATCAGATTAATGATAAAAATATAAGAATATAATAAATAATATAAAATAAAATTAAGAATAATAAATAAATTTTAGAAAAATTAGATTGATAATTTTACAAGTTATTCATAAATTAATAACATAAGGGTGAAACATTAATTGTTAGATTGTTGGTCTTAAATTTTATTCAAAAATGAGGCATTTTTAAATGAAATCAATACAATTAGTGGAAATATGGTTAGGAATCGGAGGTATTTTTTTTGTCATCAATTGAAAAATGAAGTCAGCATAGTTTTTGCATTAAGGCCTTATTAAATATAAATATAATAAAATAATATATATACTAATAAAATAATTAAAAAATAAGCAAAATAATTATAAGCATTAATATAAAAATAATAATAAAACAATTATAAATATGAGAATAAAATTACCAAGGATGTTAAGCAGTTGCCATTTCTATTATAGTACATCCTAAACTCCAAATATCAACTTTATGATTTATTTCCTCATTGTTTATTTATTCAGGAGCTAGCCAGAACAAACTTCCTTTTATACTTCTTTTACTTTCTTAAGAGTTTTATTCTATTTCTTTTATTTTTCAACTCGCACCGAAATCTGCTAGTTTTAAGTTTCCATTAGAATCACATAATATGTTACTACACTATTTATTTTTTTATGAAAAAATTATAATTTTCTTATAATTTATTTTATAAAATATTATTATTTTATAGTAAATTTAATGTATAAAAAAATTAATACTTTATTTTAATAATTATTATAAATTTTTTTATTCTTTATAACAATATTTTACTTTTATATCAGAATGGATGATATTTTAATTATAAAGATAATTTATACCTGATATTATTTATTTTATAAATTTGTCTATTATTTATTAAGGAAAAGCTCCATATTACTTTAGCATTTAATGTAAGCTTCCTTCATTCATGTATTCCATTAAAATAAGAAATTTTGTTTTTTACATTTAAATACCTAAAAATTTAATTATATTTTCATGATTAGTTTAAATTAAAATGTCTAATTCTTTTATCAAATTTTAGAATTGTTTTTTTTTATAAATACTTTCTATACTATTATTTTATTAATTTTTAGTTTTTATTTTCAAATTTTATTTATATTTTTTATTATTTTTATTACATAAATCATTATTAAAAACATTAGTTATATTTAAATTAATATCACTAAGTTTATTAAGACTATCTTTTTTATGAAAATTATTATTTTTAAATGACTAATCATTATTTTAAATTTTTTAATCATTATACATTCAATTAACAATATTTTATTAAGAGTTTAATTTTTTTAAATTATTTAAATTAATTTCTTTAAAAGCTAAAAAACTTCCTTTAGTCATATCAAGTCCTTTATATACTACACAACTGCTTCCTTTACCGATGATTTCACATTTTTTTATTTTATTTTAGAACTGATATTACTTATATTTATTAATTAATTAAATTATTTCTTCACTTTAAGAACCACTACTCGATCCATTATTTTTAGGTGATTATTAAATTTTTTCATCTTAATTTTGGTTTTATTTAGCATGTAAATATCTTTATTAAATTTATATGTTATTATTATTATTTTCGTTTATTTCTTAAATTTCAATAATACTATTTTAATTAGTAATTTATTAATTTTATAATGCATTTTCGATTTTATGATCAATATTTTTATAATTAGACTTAATTTCTTGGAATCATATTGATATTTATTATAATGATTATTTTTTATTCTTTTTATTTTTATCGAATTCAAGTTCTTTAGAAATACTGTCTGTAAGAGTTTTTTTTAAATTTTTAGACATATTTTTATCATTTTCCAATCTTATTTTTTGTTGTACATTATTTTAAATCTTTTATTAATCATTTATTAATTCTTTAGCTTCATTTATTATTGTATTTGCATCTTTTTTATATTAACTATATTTAATACTTTACTATTTTTGAAATTTATTTGAATTAATATTCATACTTTAATTTAAATTTTTATTTATAAATGACTTATCATTATTTATAAAATATTTTAAAATTTTATAAAATAAATATAATCATATCTTTTAATTAAATATTAATTTAGTCATTCTAGCTTATAAAATTTACTATTGCTAACTATTAATATGATTATTATGATAAGCCCAGTCAATGACTTAATTAAAATTTGCTTATAATTAATAATCTTTTTAGATTTAATTTACTAAGAAAATTTATTGGTTTTTATAATTAAAATCAATTATTGCTTTTTATTATTTTTCTTAAAAATTATTTTTCTTTATAATAATTTGGCTTGGTTCCCCATCTATATGATAAGCGTGAGTGCCTTTGTTTATTATTAATTTTATATTTTTTCCCTAACAAAGTCTAATTGGTGAACTAATATTCACTTATACTTTTCCTAAATGCAAAGTATTTGTTATTCCAACAGCCTCTATTATTTAATCATTGAAAGATTATAATTTAAAGTTCTTTTATTAATTATCTTACTATTCTTAGTTATTATTATCATTATTGTCTTCTATTTCACTATAAATCTATAAATTCTATTCACATATTTTCTCAATTTAATTATTATTTCCCCAAATATTATGCGAACCTCCTCCCCAATAATTTATATTTAAAATAACTATATTTTCTATTTCATTAGGAATAATTATTCTTTTTCCGTCACAAAATAATTCCATATATTCATGCAAATATATTTTTCTACCAACTAAAATATCATGAATTCCTAATTAACCGTATATAAATTTATTTCCTATCTATAAATAATAAAAATAATAATTACTCTATACTTAAAGATATTTGGATAATTTTTTCTAATTTAATCAAATTTTAAGCAATATTTAGCATCCAAACCTATTCCAAAATAATTTTACATTACATAGTTTTGATTATTAATAGTAACTTACCATCTATCTAAATGAACATGATTTTCATTATGTTTAAGTTCTAACAAAAATTAAACAGGATTGAAAAATTGTTTAATATCATATCCCCATCCTAAAGCTCTTGAAAGATCATTTCCGGTTCCTAATGGCAAAATAGAAATTTGAAACTCAAAATTCAAATCATTTTAAAAATTGCTATTTATATATTCAACTACTGACGAAATAGTACCATCTCCTCCTGCTATAACCAACTTAACAAAAATTTTTTTATCAAGGATATTTTTAGATTTGAATATCCTAACAATAATATCTAATTATTATAAACCATCTTGAATTAAGTCTATAACTTGAATGGGATTCAATAATTTATAAAATTATTTCATAATTTATAACCCTTATTATCCTCCGCTGAATTTATTAAAAACAAAAATGATAAGCTATTATCTTTACGATTGATAAAATAACTAATTGTTTATTACTGACAAGTCATTAGGATCGATGATAATATTTTTGAGTTCACCATTATCACAATTTTCATTAAGATTTTAAATGCATTCATCATGCACTACTATTTAACACCACAAACATTTGTTACCTGTTAAACTGTAGTAGCTACTACAAACTGTTTCACATTAAAAACAAATGCTATCTGATTCTAAATTTCCTTTTATAAAATGATGCTTTTTTTTTTATTTATTTTTGTCTTTACTTTTTGTTTATTTGCAATCTTAATTCTTTATTTTATTCTTGCACATTCTGTGGCTTAATATCCCGCATATTTTGCATTCGTAGCTTTGATTGTAAAAAATATGTGATAATAGCTTTTCACAGATATTACAATAATAAAATCCTTTAATTTCTAGTTTATCCCATTAATGAAATCCATCAATTAATATTTGCTCTATATCCTTTGATAAGTTTTACTTTAAATTTAGTAGCTGCCTTCTCTTTCTGCCAATATAAACTACTAAAATCAAGAATATTATTGTAAAGATTATTTGTAAAAATTAAGTTGTTTCTAAACTATTCATCAATTTAAAAGATATAAAATAATAAATTTAAATATTATAATAATGCTAATATTTGTACTAGTATTAAAATTAATAATAATGCTAATAATAATATAGCAATATAAGGAAATCATTATGACAAACTTTTTAAGTAATAATAGTGACCTTTCAAAGCTTTGAAAAAAGAAGTATATGAGTTATAAGTAATCTAATGATCCCTACAATGATTCTAAACAATATCTCTTATAAGCGGGTATCTAGTATGTGGAATATAAGGAAAAAGATGATGTTCAATTTAATAATTGAGTCCTCCTGATAATTAAGTAGCCATAAAATCTCCAAAGGTATCTCCTGTACTAAAATTAGAACTATTAGTAACCTACAACACTCCCCATTCAGTCTAATTTATATTATCATTATCAGTTTATTATGCAATATCAGTCCAATGATTAACAGCAAAAAAAAGAGTGTATCCATAACTATAAATCATCATATATAGCATCCAGATAGGATAGACTTGTGTATAAGGATAATAATAAAGTGGAATGAGTAAGTTATTTACAAAAAATAGTATTTTAAACATGATTTAAAAGAAATATTATTTCTTCGTCAATGAGGCTCTTCTGCAAGGGTAGTTGCTCATCCATTATAATTCATCAAAAGTGGAAAATAAATCTCCAAAATTAACAGTGGAATAGAGCAACCATACATAATAATGTTGATATTTGTGAATGGGGAGAGGCTATTGATGTGGATGTAGTCTGAATAAGGGATAAGTAGTGTCAAAGGACCTATCCAATTCATAATGATTAACACATCCATGATGACCAAAATTATGTGATCTGCGATATACTACACTTGATGATCCTGCTAGATCTAGCATATATCCCATAAAATAAGACAAATTAGTGTTAGAAGAGAAGGCTAGATGATTACCATCATGCATAATGTTTACACCTACTTATGAACTTATTATCCCATGAATTATGCACCAAATTACATTATATTGCAAACAAAAATTATATTAACTAATAAGGAATAAAGAAATAATGAGAATAGATTTGACAAATAGCTTAATATCATTTTTGTAATGTGATCTGGTCATTATAGATTCCACTTTAGTTTTAAGGGATAAATAGAATGATTATTATGAAGAATGATAAGTGTAGAAATCTTGATAATCGTAAACTTTTCCAATACAGTATTTGGAAGGAGGAGGATGGGAAAGTGTAGAACTAGAATGGTAACTATACCACATTGGAGTGCATTCTCCTCCTGCTCCATCTAAGATCATGTCACCACCAGGATGAAGAGGAAGGAATTTTGTCAGATCGTATACTAAACCATTTATTACTACCCAACATGACGAACGATTGTCATGTTTTATTATTTCACACCATGTAAATTCTTTTTTATGTCGTTATGATTCTAAATTTAGTTTTATTTCTTATTTGTTCTTTATATTATTATTATTATTATTAGTGTTATTATTATTTCAATTGTTGTTATTGTTGTTTTTAATTATTTGTTTTGATTATTTTAGAATGTGTGTTCTTTTTTCTCTTAGTGTTATGATTTCGCATGTGAGTAGGAAGGAAATACTGATACTTAATAATCTTAATTTCTGAGTATTTTCTATAATTTAAGTGCTAAGATTTAAAGTAAGTGGAATTTAAATGAAAATCAAAATCATGATAACAAAGTTAACACTTCTCCAAAGAATGGATTATTTCCAACTAAGTACTTTTGGCAAAAGATCAAAGACATACATAATTTAAGCAGTAATTTCAAACAACTTACATAAAAATCTACTGAAAATAATTTGATAACCATTTCCAATATAGAATGTAGGCAATGGCCATAATTTGCAAATGAGGTCCAAAATATACTCTATTTTTTCATTCAGAACTATTGGGAAGTTGATCATGGCATCAGGTAGCAATAAAATTATTAGATGAATTAAACAAACTATTATAAACACTTTCCTGTATTTATCATTGTGGTTTAGTGATATAAATTTGTACAGCACTTTTTATCTTAGCATTTTACCCCATTCATTCTTTAGTTTTTGCTCCTTACTCATTCGATTATATCTATTTATTATATTTAAATTCTATAAGTTTTATTCTATTTTTAATATATTTTTATAATCATTGATATTGGTCTTGCATTATTATAAGTGTAAAAAGTAAAGGAATAAATCTAGATATACTAATGTCAGAAACATTTAAAAAGGGAAATAAATCTTAATATCTATTTTTTGAATACTATTATTCTAATTCATCTAGTGTAAATTCAGTCATCTTTAATTTTTATTTTATAAATAATTTACTTTTTATCTAACTATTTAATAGGCTTTTTCAAAATTAATTTTTCCAAAAACATCTTACAATAAGATCATCATTGTATCTACTTTGTTAAAATCTATATCTTTTTTATTTTCTTATTCTTATTTATTTTATTATTCTTAAATTCATTCATCAACATCTTTATAATCTTATCCTCTTTAACATTATTAATACTTTTATTATTCTTATTATTCTTATTGTTGTAAATATTATTATTATTATTCTATTTATTCTTATTATAGTAAATCTTATTATAATAATTTTTCTTTTTTTAATAATTCTTAATAATTTTCTTATAATTTTTTTTATTATTCAAAATAGTATTAATATTTATGATCTTAGTCTACTTAATCTTCTTAATCATCTCTTTCTGTATGAATTTAATGATTATTTTCAATATTTTAAAAATCTTTTTGTTCATCTTATTCATCAATTGACAGGAAATTTTCATTTAAATATTTAATTGAAATGAAGTCATTCTAATTCTGATTTTAATTTTGATTTAATTCTTAAATTATTTCTGATAATTATTTGTGAATTTATATTTTTTAAATATAAGAATCAAATTAACTTTGCTTTTCTATGTCTTATTAAACTGAATTGTATATATCTTCTAATATATTTTTTTATTTTTAATTTGAACCTTATTTATTTTCTTCTATATTTTATTATTAAAAAAAATTATTTTATTGTTGTAATTTCAAAGTTGGATCAAAAAATTCAGTTGAATAAATTTGTTCATTATTTTTACTTTTTTCTTATTTTCTATTTATTGTAGGATCAAAAAATATTTCTGATTAAATAAAAAATTCTGCAGCTAGTTAAAATTATTTATCTGTTTATGTTTATTATTATTATTCTTATTATTATTCTGATTGTTATATATATAATTATTATTCTTATTATTCTTATTATTATTCTGATTATTATTTTTATTCAATTTTTTAATTTTATTCGTTTGGAAATTATAATTATTATTATTGATATTATTATATTATTTATTAATTATTTGATTATAAATTTTAATTTTACTATTCCATATTTTACTATAATTACTTGTCTTTTAAATTATGTTTTTATAAAATTTACTATTAATTAATTTATTATAGCTAATTTTATTATTTTATATTCTTTTAATTATTTAGTTATTTGTTTTTTTACATATGATTATTATTTTAAAATCCTTAATTCTATGTTAAATTATTGCTTTTTTAATTATTTTAATTTGAATTATTATTTGATTTCTTACTATTATTGCTATTGTTACTTTACTTACTATTCTTACTATTGCTTCTTTTACTATTAATACTGTTAATTTTTAATTTGTTTATTTATATAAAAGAAACATTATTATTAATATTTATGTTTTATTTTTTATCTTAACTTTTTTAATTTGTACTTTTTTATATAATTTATTATTTTTAATTACTATTACTACGAGAATTTATTTATTTTTTTGATTAATCTTATTTTAGTTCTATTTTTTTAATATCTTATGGTTTTAAATAGGCCTTTTTCATTTATTCTTATTTTTTTTCTTTATCTTTATTTTTATCTTTATTTTAACTTAAATTTTATCTTTAAACTATTTTATTGTAACTACTTTTAGTTTATTAAATTTATTATTAATATTATTTATTCTGTTATTAATTCAAATTTATTTATTAATTTTATTAATTAATAAGTATTTTTTCTGGTGATTATTTTTACTTTTACAAATTTTTAAATTATTACTATTTTTACTAAATTTTTATTTATTATTATTATTATACTTTGATTTATTATTAAGATTGTTATTAAAACTATTATTTTATTTATTGCTATTACTATTATTATTATTGCTATTATTACTATTATTACACTTATTAATTCTATTTTTATAAGAATAATTATTGTTATTATTATATTTAAATCTATTCTTACTAAGTTATTTATTATTAATTTTCATTTAATTATTGCTAATTTTACTATTGAATTAATTAAAATTAAGATTATTACTATTCATTAGATTAATACTGTTACTTTGAAACAAAATTAGATAATCCAAACTATGATATATTAATTTATAAATGATGATTATGCAAAAGTGTATGACTAAACTCAATTTCTGCTTAACTCTAACTCAAAAAACTTTTAATCCTCTAAACAATAACAGGTTTCCTCAAAATCTAATTAATATTAGGTCTTTTACTAATATCTCCTTATAACATACTATCTAACAACTAAATGAACTATTAAGAATATCTATTACTATCTAGCGGTTTATACTTTCCATTAATAATTTTCATAGCTAAACTATTGATATTTTCAGCTTAAAATGGAGGTTATTTCATACATAACTCATATAAAACAACTCCCAATGACCATATATCACTTTCAAAACTGTATCCTTTATTATCAATTATTTCAGGAGATAAATAATAAGGAGTTCCTATAATAGTTTTAACTTTTTCTCAAGTATTATTTAAAACTCTTGCTATTCCGAAATCTCCAAGTTTAATAAAATTGTTCTTATCTAAAAATATATTTTATGTTTTAATATCTCTATGGATCACTTTTCGATCATGAATGTGTTTGATAGCCAGACAAATTTAAGTGAAATAATCCAGAATTTAATTTTCTGAAATGTAAGTTTTGGAGTCTAAATTTTTTAAAAGCTAATAAAGATCTCCTTTATGTGCGAAATCCATGACAATACATAATTTGCCTCTTTTGGTCTTATAAACTTCTCTAAATTTGATAATATTAGGATGTTTTAATGCTTATAATATTTTGGCTTCTTTAATGGTTTCTTTTTTTTCATCTTCTGACATTTAACTTAAGTCCATTTACTTAATAACATATAGTTCATTATTACTCATGCATTCAACTAGATACGCTTTACCATACGAACCTTATCCTAACAACTTAATTCGTTTATATAATTCTTATTTTGGTTATTATTATTCTTCCATGTATAATATTTCAAATAAAATTCCAAATTTACAAAAATAATAATAGAAAACCCAAATAAAGATATGATAAATATACAATATAATAATAAATAAAATACAGATTTATGAAGTATTAGTTATTTTTATTAGTAATTTGTTTAAATTATTGTTTATCAGTAAGCGTAAAGAGCAAATTATAATCTAAACAATCTCCAATGGGTTTAAAAATGTTAACAAAATTTTTAACAGAAGATAATTCGAAATTGAAGGATCAAGGTGCTATATTTGATGAAACTGGAATGGATGGATTGGAGAATGAATAAGCAGAAAGTAGTATGGAAGGGAAATTGAAATAAAAAGCAAAATCAGCTGCGAATTTATTTATGAAGTAATAGGAGAAGGATGATTTATAGGCTTATGGAGTTGATACAGATTTTGAGTTAGAAGATAATCCTGAATGGAAGAGTTTTATGGTTTTGTTAATGAATAATTAAGGAAATCATGAGTTAGTTAAGGTATGTGTATAGACCAAAGAGAATTAAGAAGAGGGAGGTATTTACATATAGTATAAACTATAATATTTACATGATATTTTCATATTATTTTCATATTATTTTCATATTATCATATTATCATATTTTCATATTATCATATTATCATATTATCATATTATCATATTATCATATTTTCATATTATCATATTATCATATTATCATATTATCATATTATCATATTATCATATTATCATATTATCATATTATCATATTATCATATTATCATATTATCATATCATAACATTATTTAATAGGTTAAATTGCTTTTGTTATTTAGTAAAATGATATGTGTAAAACCAGATTTGGTTTGGTAGAGTAAAATAAAATCGAAAAGGCATAACTTACTATGACCAAGCTATAAAGACAGAAAGTTTTTTAAAAGGTTTTGAATATTGATGATGTTTAAAATGTCACTGTTTCTTCTGTTATTAAGAATACTATCCTCAATGAAAATAATACTAATTATGATAATAATAGAAATAAAAATAATAACAACAATAATAACTTACAATAAGTATAACAATAAGTTTAATAATAATAGTAATAAGAACCTTTATAATACCAATAACTATAATAATAATAATAACAATAAGATAAGAAGAAGTCCGAAGATTTAAATTTATTACAAAAAGAATAATAGAAAAATATGGATAAATTTATTTAAAAAACTGATATTTCTAATTCTAGTAATATAAATGAATAGTTTGTGAGGCAATAGTTGTAATATTTATAACTATAATTAGATAATTTAAAATCTAATTAAAATAATAATAACTAAGATAAAAAGGTAGAAGAAATGAGATTCATGTAAGCTAAATAATAAAATAATAATGAATATTAAGATCAAATTAAAAGAATTGAGAGTAAATTTGAATAATAACTAAATCAAAAATTATAAGATTAGGGTGAAAAATTTAATAAACAAATAGAAATATTGCAAAGATAAATAGATAACTTGTACTAAAAAACAAAATGACTTTTCAATATAATTTAAAATAATCTATTCAATATAAAAAAATAATTAATAATATGTAATAAAATATCATAGCTTTATTGAGTTAATTTTTTTGTCATCAATAGTTCCACTTCCATAACCTTAAAACATTTTATTTTTGAGTTTTCCTTTTTCTTTTCTAAAATCTTTTCCTTTTGTAACTATCAATCTGTCATGACCATATTGACCGTAATAATCTCCTTTTCCAAATCTATTTTTAGCCAAAAAACTATTGTCCTTTAATTCTTCTTTTAATTAATCTACTCTGGTGTAATCAACTCTTGTAAATTAAAATGGTTCTCCTTATATTATTATTTATTATTATTTTTATTTGTTTTTAATAATAATTTAAATTACTTATTTTTTAATCATTTTGATAAGTATTTTGATATTACTACTCATAATTTTATTAGGTTTCTACTTCTTATTTTATTTTCTTTACTTTAATATCATTTTAAGTTTAAGTTTCGTTTTTTAATTTATTCTTTTTTTATTTAGGTTTTTATATGCTTTATTTTTCGGTTTCAGAATCTTCTTCTTCATCTGAAGTTTATTATTTTAATTCTTTTTTTTTAATATTAATTTTCAATTATTAATTCTTATTTGTTTTTTCTTCTTAAGATTATTTTTATTTTAAAGAATCTATCTATTCTGGATATTGAGTATCTCCTTTTTTAAATAACAAAGCTGTTTATTTAATTTATTATTATTTTGCTTACTTAATATTATTATTTTAATTTAAACTATT
>Ga0315908_10001908_pt1 | contig 15471 bp, 30 predicted proteins | sample LakEriMetagenome_12_FD_203520 | JGI IMG/M metagenome (GOLD analysis project Ga0315908, IMG submission 203520) | Freshwater fungal communities from buoy surface, Lake Erie, Ohio, United States - Buoy 4 MA124 | ecosystem: Environmental > Aquatic > Freshwater > Lake > Lake biofilm | place: USA... | reverse complement strand
ACCCCACCCCCCCCCTGCCCCCCATGCCCCCGTGGTGCCCCAACCCCCCCCCCCCCCCCCCCCCCGCGCGCGCGGGGCGCCACCCCCCTTGATGAAGCCATCCCGCCCGCCATCCGCCCGCCGAAACGCAGACTGCAGTGACGACTGCCTGGCCCGCTACCTGCGCGCCCGCGGCAATGACACGGGCAAGGCGACACACATGCTCCAGGCGTCCCTGCAGTGGCGGCGAGAGTTTGATGTGGCCAGCCTGGCACCGTCAGAGTTCCAGCAGGACATTGCCTCGGGCCGCATGTGCGTGGGCAGCCCGTGCTGCCCCCCCCCTGCCTGCCCGACCAAGGACGCCACACCGACAGCCCCTCACGCCGTGCTGGCCGCCCCGGAGAGCTGCTCTGGCTCCCTCGCACGCTGCGGCAGCTGGCACGTATGCGCCGGCTGACTGGGTCGCCCGGTGCTGTGCAGGTACGTTGCGGGCAACGACCCGGCCGGCCGCCCGGTCCTGGTCATCCGCAAGCGGGCTGACAAGATGGAGGAGACGACCGCCACCGCCTACCTGCGCTTCCTGGTATTCAGCCTGGAAACGGCTGCCAGGGCGATGCAGCAGGGGCAGGAGCGCTGGGTGTGGATCATGGACATGAAGGGTGAGGTGGGGGTGCATCAGCCCTGGCGGGCGGGTGGGTGAGCCAGGGGTGGGGGGTGGCGGTGCAGCGGGGCCCAGCCCGCTGGGTGCCCCCGATGCAAGCCTGGAGACATGCCTGGGGTGGCTGCTGCGGCTTTATGGAATGTCGTTGCTTGCTTGCATGGCTGCCACGACTGCCGTGCTGTGCCTGCACGGCAGCCCGAGCTGCCGCTGCTCCTCCCGTGCAGGCTACAGCAGGGCCAACAGCCCCCCACTGTCCGTCAGCCTGGCCACGCTGCGGATCTTCGCCAACCAATACCCGGAGCGCCTGGAGCGCGTGTACTTTGTGGACGCCCCCGCCGTGTTCAGCCTGCTGTTCGGTGGGTGGCGGCGGCAGCCGGCCTGCACAGCCCCGCGCCCCTGCTCCCAGCTGCTTCTCCCCCGGCGCCCCGGTGCCCAGCATGGCCTGGCATGACCCGGCCTCCTGCACCGCCCCGCAGGCGCGCTGCGGCCCTTTGTGGACCCCGTCACCGCCAAAAAGGTGGTGTTCCTCAAGTCCAGCGAGCTGAAGCAGCACATGTCTGGCGCAGCGGACAGCACGGGCGCTCCGGGCGTGCGCAGCAGCTCCGGGGCTGCCGTCGCGACGGCAACGGCCACAGTTGCCGTGGCCAGCGGCGGTGGGGCCACCCACGGCTTTGACGCCTACTGGCCATTCTACATCAAGCCCTTTGACCACGGGGAGTATGTGGCCCTGCTGTCACGTGTGTGGGGCAGCAGCGGCAACAGCTGAGTGTCCGAGCGCATTACTGTGCCTGCTGCAACAAGGCAGGCACTGCAGGGCGCCCTGTGGCGCGGCTGCCTGTGCTTCTCACACCACAGACTGCGCATTTCCGTGGTCGTCCTGTCAAGTAAGCCGTCTGTGTGGCAGCCCGTGGCTGCACAGCGCCTCGTGCACTGCAGCGGGCATGACGCCGAGGTTGACTGGCCCCAACGACCGTGTCCAGAGGCCCGACGCTGCCACAGTGAAGGTGCTGGCACTGGAATGCGACTGGGCCGCGACACGTGGCGCCCCACACGCTGAGCGTTCGAATGGCTGCTGGTGTGACCACCAGCAGGCGGCTGTCGCACCAGATGTGAGGTACATATACTATTTGCTCACAACTGAGCAGCTGATTGGCAGGGGATCGGCACTGAGTCTGTCCTGCTGAGCCCGCAGGTCGCGGCCACCACGGGGCGCCTGCAGGTGCCAGAGTGAGCTGAGAGCTGCCCCGGAGCTGCCGGCAAAGATACGGTCGTGTTCTGACATCGCTTTGATTGTAACACATCATCGGTCTAGCCAAGTCAAACTCGGTCAGCGGACTTCGCAGTAACCGTCTGTGGAACAGCCACGGATTGCGACACAGGCATCAGCAAGTCACTACTAGTGGTGTGCAGGCACAGAGCATCGGCTGTTACAGCCGAGGAGCCATGGTGGGCCGAGTTCCCGACCCGGCTGGCGCTGGCTGCCCTGTGTGCAGCTGCCAGCCGTCTTATCCACTGGATTGATGCCTCATGCGCCCCCAGCTGCTGCATTGGCGCCCGGTGGGGCCTGCCCTGCATGCGAGCCTGTGCTGCATGCGACTCGTCCATCATTCTCACTCTCTGCGTCAACAAGGCATCGTCCGCATGCAGGCGCCCCTGCACTGGGTGGCCGCATGGCTGGTGTTCATGGCGTGCTTCAGCACGCCATCAGCTCAGACAACAGGCGCGTGGCTCAGGCGGGCCGCAACACCGCTGGCCTGGCACGCTGGCACACGCGCGTGGTTGCTCGCTCGCTCGCACACCAGGCTGCTGCACTCTCTCGCCCTCGCTCACGCCTGAGGCTCCCACTGTGCTGGCTGCAGGCTGCAGAGTGGCAGTGACAGCATGGCGCCAGTGCGGAGGCACTGACAATTGCCCGCGCAATACCACAAACTGCGATGCGCAGTGGCCTGGCCACTGCTGTCCTGCGGGGACGCTGTGCTGGCGGGAGGGCAGGACCTGGTGGCGCTGCAGGTGCGCGGGGCAGGGGGCGGCTGCCAGCGCATTGCCAGCCACGACCGGCAGGTCAGCGGAGGCGCTTGAGTGCTGTGCATCGGCGATGGCTCACTACCCTGACTGCATCTGCGACCCCAGGAGAGCATGCGTGGTGTGCTGCTGGCACGGCCTGCAGGATGCCGCCCCCGTCTCCACCCCCGCCGCCCCCGTCACCCTGCCTGTCCCTCAACTGCACCGCGCCTGGCAAGTGCGCGCCGCCGTTCGGCGCAGGCATGGGAAGGTGAGTGGCAAAGCAGCTGGGGAATGTAGCAGCAGCAGCAGCATGGAGGACTGCTGCTGGCATCACGGGGCGGCCGTGGCGAGGTGGCCACGGCACTGATCAGGGCGCAGGCCAGGGCGCAGCCCTCAGGCCGCAGCAGTCTAGCCATGAGCACGTTTGCAGCGCCTGCAGCACACGGCTGGCAGGCATGCAAATTCAGCAGTACATGCATGTGATTTGCAGGTGTGCGCCTCCCTCGCCATCGCCATCGCCAGTGGTGAGCAGCGTGCCTGCTGTGTGGTGTTTGTGTGGTGCAGCGTGACACAGTCTCAGCAGGCGCTGCCGCCACAGCCCGTGCAGGATGGATGGACCACTCGCAATCGGCATGCCATCCGAGTCACACAGTCCTTTGTTGCCCTTACTCTGCAGCTGGCGTCGCCGTCGCCTCCTCCGCCCAGCCCATCACCACCGGTGAGCAACCAGCTGAGCTGAGCTGAGCTGCAGATGCACCAGGCATTGAAACGGCACACCATGGCTGCAGTGCACCAGGCTCTTCATGTGCGCATCTGTCCGCACCACCTGACCTCTGGCCACCTGACTACTGGCAACTTGACCAATGTGCCTGCAGCCCCCACCACCGCCGCCGCCACCGCCGCCACCACCGCCGGTGAGTGCGGCGAGGTGCCGGCTGATCATCGGCTCATGACATCAGGCTCTGGGGGCCGTCCATCTTGCCAGACGCGTGGATGTGGGGTGTGCGATGCGCACCATCTTGCACCACACCACATGCGTAGCTTTCTGAGTTGCTGCTCATGCACGACCCCCCTCCCCTTGCCTGCTCCTGACCTGACCTGCAGCCGCCTCCGCCCGTGTGGCCCTCGCCTACCCCGCGGCCGAGCGTCAAGCCCAGCCCCAGCCCAACCATCATGCCGCGCCCGCCGCAGCCCACCGACTACAACATGTCCAGCCCACTGCTCAGCCCGAGCCTGGATCCAAACACTGAACCACTGCCGGTGCCCCCCGTCAGTGAGTGCTCAGCAGGGCAGCAACTGTCAGCAAGCATGGTCTTACCAGCAGTCCAGTCTGCCGCACCTGCAATCAGCCCGCACACCTCCGGTCCCAACAGTGCACCTTCAAAACGACACAGCCTGACAACACCCGGGACATTGTGGTCAACGTGGCTTTTTGTGCAGGCGTGTATGGCTGCACCCCCTTTGGCAGCATCTGCTGCTACGGCCTGATCCCCGCCAACGCCACCTGCCAGCCGTGCGGAGCAGCCTACTACAGTGAGCAAGCACTGCCTGCCCCCGCCCATGCCACTGCCCATGGCAGGCTGCTGAGCTTTATTTGCGTGCCAGACTGCAAGACTTTTTTCAACCGTGGCGTGAACGCTGCTGGCTCGACGCTGCTGGCTCAGTGCTGCTGCACCTGTGGCTGCAGTCCCCAGCCAGCTGTACGGCTGCCAGGGTGAGCTGCGCAAGGCCTCTGGCCGCCTGGTGGACTGGAGCTTTGCGGGCTACCGAGGAGGAGAGGAGGACATTCCCGACCTGGTGCCCCAGGTGCGGCAGCACCCAACGCTGTGAATGGAGGGACTGCAGCTAGGCTGGCGGCAGTGGCATAGCTGCAGCGGTCCCAATTGCCACCATGGTACAAGTGTGTGCCGTTGCCTTTGGCGACAGACAAACTTGCTGCACGAGCTTCCCACTGCAGGTCAACATCAAGCTGCCCCCCTTCAACGCCAAGGGAGATGGGGTGACAGATGACACGGTGCGTGCTGTTGCAACCTGACGTGTGCCATGGCCGCCGCAACTGTCAGGCTTTGCGATGCAAATCGTGATTGACCCCAGCAGTGCTGATCACTCACAATGCTGCACGTGCTCACAAGCAGTGGCGTGCGGCTGTTGCACAGGCGGCATTTGCGTCTGTGCTGAACTCTGTGTCCGATTACGGCATCATCTTCTTCCCGGAGGGCACCTACCTGCTGCGAGACCAGTTCATCATCAGCAAGCGCGTGGTGCTCAAGGGTGGGAGGCAGCCGCACCGCAGGGCCTCTTGACCTGGCAGCAGCAGTTGCTGGGCGTGCAGCAGCCAGCCACCAGCTCTGAGCGGGGCAAGATTGAGTCAGCGATGCGACTGCCTCCTGCTGCCTGCAGGTGAAGGGCGCGACAAGACGACCCTGCTGTGGGACAGGTCCCTCACAGACATGTTTGGCAACAGATGGCTGACCAATGGGAACAGCTCCTACCAGTATGGCCGCGCCATGATCCAGTTCGAGGGCAGCTCATTGTTGAGCGCCTCCACGCTGCTGACAACTGTGACCAGGTGTGCTCGCCTGCCGGTGATGCCATGGTCAGGCCTGACCATCATTCATTGCTCCTCGCCGAGGGAGTCAGTCGCTGCCCTTGACCTGCGTGGCTGTGCACATCATTGGCTTGTGCAGCACGCGCCTGCAGCATTGTCAACTGTTTATGATTCTTGCAGGAACGCCACCAAGGGCAGCACCCGCATCTTTGTGCGCGACACCACCGCATTCAGTGCTGGAGACATGATCCGTCTGGTGCAGGTCAGAGTCTGACCTGGTCAGACGGCAGTGAAGGGGGGGGGGGGGGGGGGTATGGCATCGCATGCTGTCGCGTGCTGCTAGGATCACCCATGTCTTAGGTTCTGTCCTGATGTGCTGATCACCTGGACGTGTGCCTCTGCCGCAGACCAACCCTTTGAACCAGTCGCTCATCCTGGACCTCAACTCCGGGCTGCTGAACAGCACCATCACAGGAGCGCGCAGCAACATGCTGAGCTTCTTTGCACGTGTCGTGCAAGTGAGTGATGCCGTCACCCCAGTGACTGCTGCCCGCGCCCGGTGCATTCTCGCAGCTGGCATCCACGCTGCCGCCCCTCATCAAGCTGAGGGCGGCGTGGGTGCGTGCCACTGGTCCCGGCACAGCCCAGGCGGGGGTGTGCACGGCATCTGCTTGCTCACAGACCACTTCCACCTGCAGGTGGGCGTCGACTTCCTGGACCTGGGTCGCGAGCTGCCATACAATGTCAGCACCAGCTGGACCCCTCGCATCTACAGCATGGACAGCATCCCGCGATCGTGAGGCACCACATGGCTGGCCGCCTGCACGCCTTCACGCTGGCTTGCGCAGGAGTGGCATCCCAGCAGTGTGCAGCCATCTGACTGTTGACGGCCACGCAGCCCTTGCGCAGCCACGATGGATACAGCAGGTGCTGGAAGCCTTCAAGCAAGTCTGAACGTGTGCTGGTGCTGCACCATTTTTTGCTGTGTGCAGTCAATGCGGTCTGGAAGGCATGACGCTGGCGTTCAGGCCGACTACCTACCAGGGCTTTGGCCGCGAGCTGGGCTGGAACGCAGTCATCATGGCCAACTTGATCGACAGCTGGATCCGAGACGTGCGCGTGCTGAACGCAGGTGGAGCCCCGGATGCTTGCCTACTGGGCTGCCCCAGGGCGCACACACAGCTCGGTCTGTGCATGGCGCTGCCGTCTCTGAGCTGTGTCCCCCAACTGCTGCAGACATGGGCCTCGTGGTGGACGCATCTTACTTCGTCAGTGTCACGGACATTGAGATCGTGGCAAACACCAGCAGGCGCAATGCAACGCTCGGACTTGATGGCAGGCAAGCGTTGATGAGGGCGTGTGCATCACTGTGGCCGGCAGCATTGGAGGCGGCATCAGCAGTGACAGCATCACCAACAGCCTGTGCTGAGCGCGCAAGACAGTGCATGCAGTCTCATTACCCCGCTCAATCGTGTGCCTGCAGCTGGGGCGTGTGGCTGAAGAATGGTGCTGATGTCCTGGTCGAAAATTTCAACATCAGTGCAATTCAGAACTTTGATTTCGCTGTCCAGGTGCGACCCAGGACACGGTGTGCGCGTGTGCATGATGCAGGCCAGACGGCTAGCAAGCTCTGCTGGGCCGCCTTGTGTGCTCATGCATACACCTCGCCATGCTTCCTTCCATGCTGCAGGCCTACCAGGTTGGCTCTGTGATCGCCAGCGGCGCCGGCACTGACCTGCGAGTGGAGGCGTTGTATGGAGGTCCATACGCCACGCTGGTCACCAACGTGGACATTGGCAGGGGCAGCCGGCCCTTCGGGCCCCTCTGGAACGGTCAGCGGCCCTCTTCGTACATGACGTACTGGAACATCCGGGTGCGGCAGGGCTGCACAAGCAGGCTGGGCGAGCACACTCTGCTGATGCGCTGTGCAGCAGCCCGTGCATCACACCTGTCAGTCGGGCACTACAATTTATGCTGCCAGCATGCAGAATGCAAGCTGCCGCGGCGGACATTGCACAATGTGCAGGAACCCTTTACTCACACCAAGAGCATCTGCCTTGTGCACCTGCAGAGCCGAAACGGGACTGTCGTGCCTCCGCGTGCTTTGCACGGCCCGCGCTTCACCCTGGTGGGCTGCCCGACCAGCCCTGCACCCACATCCAACTTACAGTGGTGGTATGAGACCAGCCCCATTGGCGGCATGATGTACCCATTCAATCTGTACCAGGTGAGAACGGCTGTGACAGCCTGAGACAGGGCTGTCCCCTCCATGCTTCTGCAGTATGTTGCAGTGTCACGCCGGGTCCAGGCTGACTGGGCACGCCCCCAACTTCCACCTGGCCTGACTGCTGCAGGCTGACCTCAACCGTCGCAAGTCGCCCAACTGGGGTCTGATTTCCCAGTACCAGGGCCCTGGCTACGGCTGCCACCCCACCAACGGCACCAAGTGCTGCATTGGGTACTCCACAGACGGCTGCCCGCAGTGCCCTGCCGGCTTCAACGGTGCGCATTGCTTGGCTGGCCTGTCAGACAGTTCAGCACAGCAGGCATGCAAGGGCTGCCACAGCGTGCTCTTGTCCCATCGGGGGGCGGCACGTGCACATGAGCTGGTGCCATGTGACCGAGAGCCGCCGAGTCTGCTGCCATCAGTGTCGTCTGCGGGTGGATGAGACATGGCCATGACATGCTGCTGCTGCCCTGGGTGCCCAATTGCAGTGCCGTCATCCCTCTTTGGCTGCAAAGGAGAGCTTTTTAATGACTACAAGGAGGCACGCACGTAAGCGCTGATCCCAGCAAGCATGATGAATGGGGCGGACAATCAAGTCCGGCCAGGGTGCCAGCAAATGGCAGCACAACATCCCTCACAGCTGTCACTGCATGTCCAAGCCTTTGCATGCTGTGCCTGCCATCACACAAATGCGAATGCATGTCAGCAGGCACGTGTGCAAGCCTCAAACCTGTGCGTGCTGCCCAATTCGCAGCCTGGGAGGCGATCGCTTGCTGGACTGGTCCTACGCCGGCTACATGGCGGGCGAAGCCCCAATTCCCGACCTGCCAATTGCAATTGACATGCTGGTGAGCTGATGGCAGCAATACTATGATGCGCGTACTGACCTTGTCTCTGATAGATGCCAGCAGCAGACGGTCGTGCACCCTAACGGCTTGTGACTCCTTAACGGCTGCAGGAGTACGGCTGTGCTGGTGATGGCGTTGGCGATGACACAGCGCTCATCAGGGCAAGTTCATAGCTTGCGTGCAGACTCTGCTGCATCCCCTCTGTGCATCAATGTTTGAAAGCTTGCTGTTGCATTGCCAGCAGCTGCCTGTCCAGGCTGCTTTGGCTGCCCGCCTGCCCGGTTGATGTGCTTGCAGGCTGCGATCTCTGAGATAGCAGTGGACGGCACTTTGTTCTTCCCTGCTGGAACATACCTTATCACCTCACCCATCTTGGTGCCCAAGCGTATTGTGTTCAGGGGTGAGTTGGCCTGATACACAGCAGCATGCCCTCACGGGCATGCGCCAAAGCCTTGGCCGTGTATGTGGACCACAAGCTTCCTGCCTGCTGCAGGTGAGGGGCCTGACAAGACACGCCTCTACTTCAACAGCTCTCTGACAGACGTGTGGGGCAACTCGTGGCCCAAAGGCATCAGCCAGTGGGCGTACAATGGCTCATTCATCCTGTTTGCCGGCAACGTGGAGTACTCGGACCGCGTGTTCCTCAGCAACGTCACAGCGGTGAGGCTGCTGTGGTGCAGCGCTCTGCAAACAGAGCACACACCAGCGAGGCAAGCATGCGCGTGGTGGCTCCACAGCCAGCAGTGGTGCCATGTTTGAGTGTCCAACCCGACCCACTCCTGCAGAATGCTACCCGTGGTGAGACGCTGCTGATGGTGAACGACACCAGTCGCATGAAGCCTGGTCAATGGGTGCGCCTGGTGCAAGACTCGCCTGCCAAGGGCGGCCTGGTGGATGACCTGTACGAGGGTGCCTTCGAGTGAGTGGCTGCCATGGGCGTCCTGCTGCAGCGGCACCCTGCTGCAGTGGGATCATGGCAAACTCATGCCAGGCTGGCACCTGGGCCCCACCAACTAACACAAGGCTGTGCCCTGATGCTGATGCTGCGCAGTGAGCTGCCTGGGGAGTACACCGGCATACCCAATCTCCTGACCTTCAACACCCGCATCACATTCATCGGTGATGGGTTTGTGCGCATTGAGCGCGCCTTGCCATACAACGTGTCAACAAGCTGGAACCCCAAGCTCTGGCTTTTTGATGGTGCGTGCGACTTTGCCTGGTGTGGTGCCAGCAACGCATATGGACCTCATCACAGCCCGCAACGGCTGCGTGTTTTGTGCTGCTGATACGGCTGCCACGATAACAATTGTGATTTCTTGCAGGTCTGACACGTCAGCAGACCGGCATCCAGTCCATTGGCCTGGAGTTCCCGCTGCGTCCGTACCGCGGCATGCAGCGGGAGGATGGTTTCAACGCCGTGTACTTCTGTGAGCAGGGATGAGCTGCTGACTGGCATGGTAACCCATGCAAGCCATGGTCAATTGGTCCCAACCAGCATTGCTGCCAGCTTGGTATCACAGCCCGGCGGGCCAGGGGAAGGGACCAATGCAGCCCCTGGCTGACCCCTTTGCTGCTGGACTGCCCGCAGGGTCCACTGCCAACTGCTGGGTGGACGATGTGTATATCATCAACGCCGACACTGGCATTGTGCTGGACGGCACGCACATGTGCACGGTGAGGCACTCGTGGGCAGCACCTGCACTGCAGGGACTTTAGAGCCGCGCGGCAACGCCATGCATTGCTGCTGTCCCGACCTGCCCCTTGACAGGCACACTCGACCCCACAAAACCACTTCACTTGTCCTCGGCCTGGGTCTGTACCCTTGGTACGCAGGTCAGCAACGTCCAGTTTACTAGCGGTGCGCGTGGTGTTGAGAATGGCTTCCACGGCATCTGGATCAAGGGCGGATCCTCAGACAACCTGATCACAGGTGCATGCATGACGAGCAATGGCGACAATGACTTGCTTTGCTGGCGTGCACCAACAGCTGGGTAGCAGTGGGCACATCACCAGCAGATGGTGGGGCTGTGACTACTGCTGAGCAGTCCTGGACGTCTTGCCGCTGCAGGGTTCAACTACACTACGCGCTTTGTGAGAGACATTTCCCTCCAGGCGCTGGTTGTGGGCACCGTGATCACCAACGGTAGGCCTCCCCTGCCTGCAGGGGAACGGGGCTCTGAGCGCGTTGCTGGCAAACAAACTGCATGACCACAGTGGGCCGGGGTGGGTCCGGCACTCCATCCGTGGCTGTTGATTCCAGGGGCTTGTGCCTCTCTCGATTGACAGCCTGTGCACCTGGCGCTGCTGCAGGCTCGGGCATAGACCTGATTGTGGAGACGCTGTACGGCGGTCCCTACGGCACCCTGGTGTCCAACGTGGATGCTGGGTTTGGCACCCGGTTCTTTGGCAGGTGCGCAGCAGAGCTTGTGCACCCGGGAGTTCCAGCACACATGGAGGCAGCTCCTGTTGGCTGAAGCTGGGTCAGCAACTGGCTGGCAGGGTTTTGCCTAGAGTACAAACACTGCTCATGACACCTGGGTTGCAGAGATGGCACAGACAACCGCCCCCGCACCACGGCCCGCATGACGGTCTGGAATGTGAGGGCAGCAAGCAAGGTGAGCCAAGCATGCCTGCAGCATGGGCAATCCACTGCCATGCCACAAGCCAGCACCAAATGCATAGGCAGCACCCCGAGCTGGCCAATGCATTCCGCTGACATGCGCGCAACTCACCTGCGTCCAGATTACGGCTCCACGCCGCACCTTTGGCGCGTTCCTGAACGTGGTTGGTGCGTCCATCGGTGGAGTGTTCCAGGTGGGCAACGGCGCCTCTGCCCTGGATGTCTGGCGGGTGGAATCAGCTTCACATCCCCACACATTCAGCAGCATGTTCACAGCACATCATCCTCCTGCTGCTTGCAGGTTCCAGGCCCAGCCAACTGGTGGTTTGAGGGCTCGACCAGGGTGGTGCCCATGGACCTGCATGGCGGCATGCGTGAATTCAGGTGTGCCGCAGCAGGACAGGCAGCTGCAAGCTACCTGGTATGCTGGCGGTTTCTGCAGCAGACCCAGCGGCCGCAGCATTGCACCATGATGCCCATCCAGGCTGCACTTTTCTGTGGCATGGATGCATCAACGCTCATGCTGAGAGTTTGTGCGTGGCTTCGCTTTGCAGGCTTGGCACATGGCCCCGCCCAGAGGCGGTGCGCATCCCCTACTTCAGCCCTGGATACGGCTGCAACGGCAGGAGCATCTGCTGCCTGGGGGTTGGCAATGACACGTGTCCACCATGCCCTTCGACAGCTACGAGTAAGCAGCAGGCGCACACTGGAAAGTGCTTTGCAGCAGTCGATGCCACGGCCTCGCCAGCTGGGGTGCCACCACTGCTGCAGTGCGCCGCCGTACTGCTTGGGCAGGTTGACCACTGCACTTGTCACTCGCTCACCAACCGCAGGCCCGTCTCACTACTTTGGCTGCAACGGAGAGCTGTGGGATCCCACGAGCCGAGTGTCTGTCGACTGGGGCTGGGCAGGTTATCGCCAAGGTGCGCTTGCAACAGCCACAACTCTGCTGCACTGTGGTCTGTGGCATGGAAAACTGCACCAGGGCAAGCAACGACGCCGCTCTCCTGCCTGACCTGTGGTAGCCGGCTGCTGCCTTCTGCCACCCGCAGGCCAGCCATTGCCCACGGGTTTGCCGATTGTGGCAGACATGGTCAGGGACTATGGCGCAGTCGGCGACAATCGCACAGACAACACCGCCGCTTTCCTGCGGGCATTCGCGGATGTGCAGACGGTAGGTTGCAAGCTCAGCAGGGTCGTGGAGCAGGTGTTGGCGGCTCATGTGGCATCAGCTCAGCTGCGAATTCACATGAATGCATTGCGGCTGCTATTGCCCTAATCCAGCAGCCACTCACGCAGCAGTGCAGGCTTGAGCCATGTGTCGCATGCGCGTGCAGGTTGCAAACGGCGTGCTGTTTATCCCAGCAGGCGTCTACCGCATCAACGACACGCTTGACACCTTCAACCCAGCGCTGCGCCGGCCTTTTGTCATCAAGGGTGCCGGCTGGTGGGTGCTGTGCTGGGGCATCCTGCATGCCAGGCCTAGCCTGCTGTCGCATGCGCCGCCATCATGGTGGGCATTCCAAGTCGTTGCCAGTGTTGCAGGGTGAGCATGCACACGGTGTGTTTTCTGCTGCTCCTTCAGGGATCGCACTGTTCTGTACTGGAACCGGTCGCTGACGGAGATGAAGGGCAACAACTTCAGTGAGGGCAATGTGACTGGCACCTCTGACTGGTCACACACAACCGGCGTTATCAACCTGTGCGTGCAGAGCAGTGGAGAGCCGCTGCAGTTTCACCTGCAGAAGACGCACCTTCTCAATACACTGCGTGTGTCAGAGTGTGGGTGCAGTGAGTGTGGCTGCAGTACAAGCAGCCAAGCCTGCTGTGCAGATGGGCGGTGCTGAGCCTGAGACTGGTCCATGTTGTGCAGGTACGGCTGGGATGCCACGACCTACGAGTCATGGCGCAAGCCCAACCCCACCTTCATTGGGTCAGTGATCCGGGATGCGGTCAAGGGCTCCACCATCCTGTACGTCAACAGCACACGCTTCCTGAAGAAGAACCAGCTGGAGACTACGTACTTCAAGGTGGGGCGGCAGCGCCTGGCAAGCGGGGCAGCTGCAGTGCATGAGCAGCACTCATACAGCAATGCAGCGACTCCTGACATGACAGTACATACCTGGCGATCAGTACATCCTCACATGACCCCAGCTGGGTGATGTTTGCGGCGCAGTTGCTGATGAGCAATCCTCCAGACGGCAGCCTGATCCAGGACCTGAACAACTACCTGGTGGTGAGGCCACAGCAGCCATGCACCTTATGACCATGCAGCAGCCTGCTGTGGCGTGCCTGCATTGCAAACTTCTCGGCGCTGACACCAATCTTGGCCACCATCTGGGCTGCAATGCAATGGGTCGCGCACGCACACGCGCATGCACACATGCATGGCTGTAGCATCAGCATGAGCAGGCCCTGGGTGCCAGGTGTATGACTGTCGTCATGGGCAATGTTTGCAGGACTCGCCCGCTATCATGAACAAACCCTCCACTCAAGGCCCTGTGGTGCGCCACTATACACGGCTGTCAGACTTTGGCGACAACTGGGTGCGGTTGGAGCGCCCGCTGCCAGTCAATGTGTCCACCGACTGGACGCCAGAGGTGGGCAAGCCTATGGCATGGCTGCTGTGCAGCCCAGCCAAAGCACAGCCTTGACCGCTTGATCTGCCTGTACCACTGGCACACTGACATCCCAAGCACAACAGCAACGGGCAGATGACTGTCGCCGCAGCAGGACCCCAAAAGCAAGGACCACGCGCCGCCAGCAGTGGTTGGTGTTCCTTGCCCCTCACCACCACCCCCCCCCCGTCCCTGCAGCTGCACATGTTCCTGCCCATGGTGGAGGAGTCGGGTGTGGAGGACCTGACCATCCAGTTCAGGTTTGACAAGTATGCGGGTCACCTGGTGGTGAGTGCCTGGCAAGGGACTGCCGACTGGTCCTGTTCATGGCGGTGACAACTGGGGTGGACGCGCCGTACAAAACACATGTGTGGGCTGTCTACTCTCCCCTGTCTGGCCAACAACCAAATATATGCTGCATACTGCAGGAGGCGGGCTTCAACGCGCTGCACTTCAACCAGATGGCCAATAGCTGGGTCAGGAATGTCAAATTCGTCAACACCGACTCGGCATTCTACTGCTGGTGAGTCGGAGCAAGTCAGTGGGGAGAGAGGGGGGGCGCCGGAGGCGGCGTCCAGCCTGCGTTTCATGGGGCGCCAGCAGAGTTGCCTGTCAGTGCCACTGCTGCGTTGCAGCGGCGATGTTTCACATCCACTCCTGGTGCAAGTCCTCCTCCTCATGCGGCGAACCGTGTGGTGGCATGCAGGGGTTGCGTGCATGTGACAGTGGAGAACATCCAAGTCACCACAACCGGCGCTCGTGGCTACGACAATGGACACAGGCAGGCAACCACGGCTGCTCCTGAACCAGCGCCCCTGGCTGCATGCTTGACCAGATCACCTGCAGCCATGCTGTCCTGTCTGGCCACCACTGATGCTCACGCCTGGTGCACCCGCTGGCTGCAGAGGCGTGTGGATGGAGCGCGGCAGCAACAACCTGATCACCCAGTTCAACATCAGCGCCCGCCAGGTGTGTGTGCCAGGAACTCCCCTGACTTGGCAGCTGCCCAACTCCTGTCGCATGTCTATTCTCTCAGATGTGGCAGCCTGGGATGGGCCAATTCGGCCATACCGGTCGCTGCCGCATGTGTTGCGGCTGGGTGCTCTGTTCTCAGTGCCGCTCGTCCCACTGCTGCCTTGCAGGTGCACGACCTCAGTGTGTACAACACGGAGCAGTTCACCGTGTTTGTCAACGGCACTGGCAGGGTGCGTGAGCATGAGGCTGCCGCAGGCGCCAGGCGCAGATGCATGCTTGCTGGTCCAGCCGGCACACGCCCAGCGCACCAGCCTAGTCTTTGCAGTGCAGCAGCGACCGGATTCTGGCGCAGCGTCCACCACACCTGCCAGCTGCCATGCCTGCACACCGATCAGGCCGCCGCCGCCGCCATGCCCCGCTGCAGGACCTGAACATTGACCATCACAGGCGCATGTGCTTCATGAACCTGTTCAGCAACCTGAACCACGGCATTGGGTCGCGCCCCTTCCAGTCTGGCGGCGAGGGCCAGCAGGGCCCGCACAGCGGCCCCTACTCCACCTACTACAACAACCGCGGCAAGCTGGGCCTGCGCATGCCGGATGCCAGCGGTGACTGGTTCCACGGCACCCTGGTGACCATGGTGGGCCTGCGCACCGACGCCCTGCTGGCCAACGACAACGAGTGGAGCTGGGTGCTGGAGAAGCCCCCTCAGGTGTGTGGCTGCAGTGCAGCGGGGCAGAGCAGTGAGGGCGTGTATTTGGCGGGCTGCCTGCATCTGCCATCAGGCAGGCCCTGACGGCGACGTGCACGTCATAAATGTGTGCGGAGGCGCCGGCGGGGGGGGGGGGGGACTGCGCCTCCGCCCCTGCCTCCCACCTGCAAATTGCATACAATAAACGCCTGCCGCCTCCGCCTGCTGCAGGGCGTCCCACATGCCGACTGGTATGCTGCGATGCGCGACACGCGCAGCGTGCGCCTGAACAAGCCGTGC
>Ga0315908_10001907_pt1 | contig 15492 bp, 12 predicted proteins | sample LakEriMetagenome_12_FD_203520 | JGI IMG/M metagenome (GOLD analysis project Ga0315908, IMG submission 203520) | Freshwater fungal communities from buoy surface, Lake Erie, Ohio, United States - Buoy 4 MA124 | ecosystem: Environmental > Aquatic > Freshwater > Lake > Lake biofilm | place: USA... | reverse complement strand
AAACAATCTCTAGTAATATATAAATATACTTAGGGTTATAATAATTCTAAATTGGCAGAGATATATAATAATTTAGGAGTAGTATATAAGAATAAAGGAGAATACAATCTAGCTATTAAATATTATGAATAATCTTTAGAAATCAATAGATAAAATTTAGATGATAATCATCCTTAATTAGTAATACTTTAATCTTTAATAATGAAATATTAAAACTTATTTAAATATATATGATATTTTATACATTTTGATTAATTTTATTTATAATTAAATTCTCAATTTTTTTTAAATTATAAATCTATTAAATTATTTTTATATTCTCGTATAAATATTAAAATCATAAATAAAATCATTTTATTATTGATAATATTTTATATATATTTATTAAATATTTAAATCATAAATTTCTTTCTAAAAATAAATATCTAAAAAAATCAAATCTTACAATTTATTGTTGCTAACTTTAAAAATTGAACTCATCTTAAATTAAAGATATAAAAAATACTTGGATGTAATGAGAGTGCAAAATTAAACTCATCTTAAAAAGATTCTAAATTTTGCTCAATATTAAATCTAAATATTTTTAAAAATTTAATAAATTATTCTAATTATAAAAATCCTTATTTATCCTAATCAAAATATTACCAATAAGCAAATGCACATATTTCATTTGCTAATAAGTGTTGTCCTAATTCTTTTTCATAACTTGCTACTAATTTATTTTTGTAAATTTCTATCATTTTTTCAAAGTTGATAGTCTAAATTTAAATTAATGATAATTTACTCCAAATCTACTCAAATATCCGAAATGAGGGTGAATCATTTAAACCAAACATCTTGGCTCTATTGGTATTTAAAATCTAAAAGTTTTTGCATAATCTCTATGTACTAAACTTATTCTTTCACTTTACAAATCTTACTCGTTTCTTTCCTTTTATATTAATATAAAATTATATTTTGACATTATCATTTTATAAAAATATTATTTACTCCTTGATATATCTTTATTTATAAAATTTAAAATAATAATTAATTTTTTAGATTTAAAAATAAAATAAATTGATATTTTTATTAATAATTTTTTTAAATTTACCAAATATTATTAAAAAGCTTCTTTTAAATCAATAATCATTTAATTATTAATTTAAAATTCATTTGGTAGTTATTAAAATCTTTCTTAAATATATTACTCCCATAATTAAAACTGATCTTTACATATAGTTTTTCTTGTATTTAAATCTTTGGTTTATTCAAATTTAATTCTTGATTCTTTCAATTATTGTATCATTTCTTCGTATTTATTATTATGGTAAAATCCTTAATTAAATTTTTACTGTCCTGTAATTTCCAACATCTATAAATTTATAGGTTTTGGTTCAAAAATAATTCTATCTGTTAATATTATTATATTTTATTATTACTTTAGTTAACATATTTTTGTAGTCCTTTTGATATTTACTTACTTTATATCATATAAAAATATTTATATTTATATTTTTATTAATTTTAATAAATTAATATTATATAAAGCATTTAGAATTCAATATAATATAATTATTTATTGCAAATATAATGTAATATTAATGAAATTAAATATTTTTTAATTATAAAATTATTATTTAAAACATTATTAAAATTTATTTATTAATCATTAGAAGTATTTTTAAAATTAATAAAGATATTATAATATATAATTTTTTGTTTTTAATATATTAATCTATTAATCTTCATTAAAACTATTCTGATATTATAAGTAGCCTAAAGTTAAATATTAACATAATTTTTATATTTTTAATTTTGTATACTTTAAAAATAATTTGTCTTAATTTCTTAATTTCTATCAATTAATTATCTTTATAGATTTTTTTTTTAATTATTTTTTTTATATATTATAATTGTAATTCATTGTTTAATTTTTTTATTCTTTAATAAAAAATTTAAACGATAAATCTATTGATATATATACTTTTTGAAAAATCAAAAATCTTTTTCTTATAAAAAAAATTAAATCTTTTTAATATAAGTTTTTTCTAATTTTAATAAATTAAATTTTTTTTATTCTTAACATTTATTAAATTTTAATAATTTAAAAATAAACTAAATGTCTTAAATATTTAAAATTCCATTTTATAAATTCACTTTTGATATTATATTATAAAACTATTGGGGATTTTAATAATATTTTATTTAATTTTCAAGAATTAATAGTATTACGTTTAAATATTTCATATAAATATAAAATTTAATAATTAATTGATAATATAATATTACGATAATATGATAATGTGATAATACGATAACTTTTATATATGATAAAAATGATGAATAAACAAAAATCTTAGCCTTAAAAAATATTTCGTGTAAAACTACAAAGAATATGAAAGAATCTTTGAAACGAATAATGGAAACTAATAATAAAGTCCGAAAAAATAATGGATAGATTTTGATTAGATTAAATTTTTGAATTGACGAATAAAATTTTAAGTGCTAGTAAGATGAGATTAACATTACAAAAAAAAAGAAACTTAAGAGTTTTGAAAAATTGAAAGAAAAAATAATTAGGAAATATTATTTGCACAATTAAATTATCCAAGCTAAAGAATATATAAAATGAGAATGATATTATTTGTAAAAATATCTATTAAAATTATTTGTCTCTCTTTCTATTTTTTTTTATGATAGAAATTAGCTATATCCCACATTAAATTTACGCTTTGAATGTTTTATTATTATTTTTTGCAATCGCTTTATCTTATCGTTTTTATAATTCTTTTCTTATTAATTTATCTTATCAATTGTAAAATGAAAGTCTTATTTATTATTATTTTATTATCATTTTATTATTCTTATGATCATTTTAATTATAATATTATTAAATAATTTCTTAATTATTTTTAATTTAAACATTATTAATTTTTTAAATTTAATATTTATTATAAAAATAATTATGATTTTTAATCTTTTTTAATTTATATAATTACTTTTTGTAATTTAATAATCTATTAATAAATACTATGCATATTATTATTATTTATTCTTAAATTATATTATTCATTTTTTAATTTTTATATATTTATTTAAATAAAAATTTATTTTATAAACATTTTTTATATATTTAGTTAAGCAATTACAGATAATTTTATTTTTCTATTATTTTTATTAAGAAATAATTTTACAGATAAATTTAAGTTAATTTCTTTTAATAGTATTTTATTTGCATTCTTAAGTTAAAAATACTTAATTTTATAAAAAATTTAAATTTTGTTTTATATCAATCATAAAATTTTTCAATTTTTAATAAAAATATATAATAAAGAATAAAAATATAAAATATAGAATAAAGAAAATAAATGAGCATGAATAAGAATGATAATAATAATTAGTAATTATATTAATAATAAATAAATGAAGTATCATAAAAATACATGAATATTTTTAAATTAAAGGAAATGAAAGATAAAGAGAAATTGATGGAAATATTTGATAAATTAGATAATTCATCTTTATTAAAGCATGAAGTGACATATGCACTAGGATAGATGGAATGGGATAAGAAAACAGGAGATTTCCTTATAAGTGTATTGGAAAATAAAGAGGAAGAAGCAGTAGTAAGACACGAAGCAGGAGAGGCTTTGGCTAATTATGGAAGAGAAGAGTATATGATAATTTTAGAGAAATAGTTAAAAGATAAGATGGAAGAAGTTCGAGACACATGTGAATTAGGATTGGAGAAGTTAAAGAGATTCGAAAAGGAAAGAGAAGAGTATGGATTGAAATATAGCAATACTATTGAACCGGCTTGTGGTGCTTCTCTTTAAACAGTTTAATCTCTTTTTGATTCTGAGTTTAATTTATCTTTTTGTCTATGCAGTTAAGATTAACAGGTTTAGTATCTTACTGATCTCATTTTCAATCAATCTAATCTTTTTATTAAATACTCTCTTCTCTACTTTATTAGAAACTACAATGCTCCTCATCTTTATTAGGTTTATAATAATCTTCTTAGTTCTATTAATAGACATCTCACTAATATCCTTATCAGACATGAAGTCTGTTTTATTATTGGATAATTAGCATCTAATGCTAAATGCACTCTTTAATAACTCATTTTAACTATTCAAGATTAATCTGAAAGTGAAATTGTTAGACATGAAGCCATTTCTGGTTATGTTTCTCTTTCTGATGATAAGTCATTGTTAATTTAATATTCTAATGATCAAAGCAGATTGCTTAGAGAAAGTTGTTTAGTTGCCTTGGATTTGATTGACTATTGGAATATTTGTTGATTTATTATATTATTTTTATTTTATAATATAATTAATTTCAATTAGCTTTTCCTTCAGTACTGTTTTTGTTTAAAGGTCTTATAGTGTCTAGATCAGCAAACCACCACTTCATAAAGCTAATTACAAAAATAATATTATCATAATTGTAATCAAAAAAATATCATTCATGTAATAATTTTTTATATTTTCATAGATAATATTTTATATTTTCATAAATAATATTTTATATTTATATGTATTTTGTATGAATGATTTATAAGTATTGTATGTGTATGATTTATATGTATTGTATATTTAAGGATTATATGTTTTTTATTAGTTTGATAATATGTATTTTATTTGTGGTTTATAAATTATATATTTATGAATAAATATAGATAAATATAGATAAGTACAGCTGTTTATCGATAAGTTCTCCATCATGAGTGATGGCTGAGAGATTAGAATTCATGACATCTATGAACTTAAAATGAAAACTCAAGTCTTTAGAACAGACAGCAAGATGCAATTTGAGAGTATCTGCAAGTGGTAATATATTAGATAAAGTGAGTTTACCGTCATTCCTCTTAATATAATAATCTAAGATCTAACTAACTTTATTGGGATCAAAGACTCCCTCATTATTGAGTTTATTTTACCAGAACTTACTTCCCTCTTTGAAGAAATACTTCATAGCATGTTCATTGGGCCATATATACTTTCTTGGTTTCATTTCAGATATTAATGGTCCTTTATGTCTACCTCTAGTACAACCATAATCATCCCATTATTTCCTGCAACAAGTCCAATGAGCTTTCCATAAAATCTTATCACTTTCTTATTTATGATATTCACTGTATGTTTCACTGATTGTCAGACCAGTATGACCGAAATCATATCGACCAGGATGATATCTACATAATTTGTCGTTTCGCATGTTGTTATAATGAGTGAATTCTTTCTCACATGCCCAATGCAAACAATATCTCTTTTCATTTTCTGTGTCTATTAATTTCTATGCTTCAAATTTCCTGCGATTTACTTCTTCATTATAAGGTTTGCATTATTTATAATAATCACTATCTAATGCTAATTCTTGCAAATTAATCTTTTTTTTTGATGAAGAGTTGCTAAAATCTTAAAGAGGTTTTCTTATAAATAATAATTTTGCCTCCTCTTAAGGCCAATATGCTGTTTAATGTTCTTCTATTGTGCAGGGGGGATCTGTTAATTCTCTACAGCCATTTTCACAGTTCCATTTATATTATCCGTTTATTAATACTTTATATCCGCTGTGAAATATGCATCCAGTTTTCTCTTTTGTGTTAAAAAATTAACCACAGCAGCTGTCTGGTTTATGTGTTATTGGATTAAGTTGGCCACGGTTTATACAGAATCTCATGTTTATGAAGTTTTTACCAACCGCTTTTTATGTATTTTTATTATTTATTTTTATATTAATATATGATCATTTTATTATATCAAATTAATTCATATATTCGTAAATATATTAATATATAAATAAATTTATAAAAATCTACATATATATATAAATAAATGAATGAATTAATGAATATATGAATTGGTAAATATATGAATATATTTATGAATATATTTATGAATATATTTATGAATATATTTATGAATATATTTATGAATATATTTATGAATTGATGAAGATTTATAAATAATAATTAAAAATACGTTCTCCTTTATGAAATCCAATGATACATCCTTGTGCCTCCCATGATTACCTACAACATGTCCAGTGTTCTGGCCATAAACCATTAGTACTTCCGAATTCAAATACTCCTGGATGATGCCTACAGTTTTTGATGATATTAGAAGGATTATCATCAAACATATAAGTTTTATTACAACCCCAATTTCTACAGGTCATATTCTATCCATTGGCTATGTTTCTAGATTGATTATGTTCACTTTCATATTGATTATTATTGCTCTTTTCATTAAGATGAATATTAACAATATCAACACAATAATCACTCCTTTTATATTTGTTTTTGTTATTATTGAGGAATGTTTCTTGTTAAGCTTAGAGTTCATTGGTGTCTCCATATCCCATAATAATTAAACCTAAGATATCATTGACTTAGATCATGAGTTTATTGAAATTGAGAGAAAACTTTTCAATTGGTCCTGTTTTTCGGAATAGGAATATGCGGTCTTTACTATCTCGTTAAGATATTGGACCTACTCCTCTGATGTAGATGTCGAAGTGTTCTAATGTGTTTGGATAGTCATCAAAGTTTGAAAGAATCTCCATGTTAGGATATTGGTCTTTTAATTGATTACCTATTTTGTAAACTAGAGTCAAGAATGTTGACTCGTTATGTTTGAATGTCTTCTAATGTTGTTGACATCCGTGGCAGTGGTTAATTATTATCTAGAATTTCCCTATTATTTAAATTTTAATATGATCTGTATTTTATGTATAATTAATATAAATGTAAATATATATAAATATATATATATATGTATATATATATGTATTTGGATGTAAATGTATTGTTATATTTAATTGTTTAAATATTTTAATGTATAAAGAGTATGATTTTGTTTTACCTAACTTGCATTCCTCACTGAGGAAGGGCAACTGCTCCAACTCATTCTGATTATGTTCTGCATTCAACTTGCTAATGTACCTGTCATAAAGATCAGATTTGACAGTATAAGCAATTAATCCTCCTAGATACTTAAAATGATTGTGTTTAACTAAATAACACTCAAATAATGAGAAAAATGAATCTTCATCAACTACCCACTCATTCATCTTCACATTGTCATCTGGGAGACATTCCACTAAAGTGTAATCCTTGTCCAGAAAAAAGTTAAGTCTCTTTTCTTCTCTATTCTTTAGATGGAATACGATTCCTATTAAGTATTAATACCTCTCACTGAATTTCAGAACTACCTTCTTTATAAGATCCGTGTCTTCAAATTAAACTTTGTTTTCAAATAAAACTGATTTGTTGTTCCTGTCGTAATTGTTTATTTGAAACTTGTAATTATATTCCTAATTATCTGTTATTCTCTTATAACACATTTCTATTTCTAATATTATGTTGCTCTCTTTATTTATTATAACACTTATTGAGCTTGGTTTAATTTCACATAATTGCGTGTCTTTTTATATCTGTATTTCTAACTTGCCAATCATTTCCTCTGGATTTTTTAAAGTATAATCCATGACATCAGGGTTATCTAAATCAGGTCTATCATACCTATAATTGGTTTTAAGAATTAAGATTTCATTTTTGGTCATGCACGAGTTTCTTAAAAAGACAAGAAACTTATCATATTTAATATACTCGGTCTGAAACTCCTGACTAAAATAGATGAGATCGACAGATTTGGCTAACATAGAGATAGATTAATGAGTGAGTCCAGTTTAGAGTTATTGGATAACTCTCATAAAGCGAGGAATTTCGATTGCATAAATTGGATAATCCTGACTCTTTTTGTTCAGTTCAGTCAATACACATTCGTATATCCAGTTGTACTTACCAGGCTACTCTATTGGAGGAGATATTAGTTGAAGAGTTAGAAATATCCATTCAAAATTTTCTATTAGTTTTCTTATCTTAATCAGTAATTATTCATCTTTATTTAATATTTCTTTTAATTAACTAAGGTTTTGTTGTACTTCATCTTATTGTTTGCTTTGTTTTTACTCTTTTGACTTATTTAAATCGCTCAACAAATCCTGTTGAAAATCACGAACTATGTTTAAAGGAACTCCTGTTTTTTTATTCTTTAATTATCATTAGTTTTAATTAAAATATTAATTTATCATATTATTATATTATTATATTATTATTTAGTTTATTTACTTAACTCATACTGTAATTGAATTGCTGTTAATTATTTTTTATTATATCAAATGTGACATTATTATTATTTTGTTTGTTTTCATTATAGAGTTAGTTAATTTCAAGATTATTTAAGTCCCTGTTGTAAAAATTAACATCCCTAATTTCTCCGATGAAACAGCTGCTCGCTTTTTCACTTCCTATATAAAACATTCCTTTAGGAGATAACAAATAATTAGTAAAACTCACTTTAACTTGAATTTATCCATTTAGATAAGCAGTAACATCAACTGGAATTTCATTTTGTTATACACTTAATTGGAAAAAATATTACTTGTTCATCTTTATACATTCTTCTGTAAAGATTGTTTCTATTTGGCCTTTGATCGATACAAAATTTATAAACATGCTTTTATCTTTGTTAAATCCAATTTAAAATTATTTATTTAGAGAATTTTCTCCAATTTAAAATAAATATGTTTCATCTTCATCTAAATATAATATTATTTTCAATATATTTTTATGATTTTTTATTTTATTTGTTATCGTTTATTAATTTTACTTAGTTTTCTATTATTTAGTGTAAACCAAAAAGACAATCCAAAAGATTATATTCTGTTTTCATCTATTCCTATATCAATAAATTTTATTTTCAAATGATCTGTAGATTATTAGAGTCTATAAGGGTCTTTAAGAATCTAATAAACTTAAACATTAGAGAAGAAATAATTTGATTAATTGTTTTCCATAAAATTATTCATTATTTTTAAATAAATTAAAACTTATTATAGTATTATTTATAATTTTAAATTAAGTTAATTTATATTATATAATAATTTTTTATTAATTAGAAATTTTGATAATAAAATTTATGGTTTTTATTTAATTATATTGTTGACTAAATTTGCTATCACATTTTCAATAAGATAATCTTTATATATAAAAAATAATTATTTTTATCAATTTCTCTATAATTTTTTTCTAATTAATCTATATATTAATCTATTTTATTTTTAAATATCTAATCATACTACTTTTAAATATGATAAATATTAAATCAAATGAATTTAACTACTCTAGATAAAAAATATTGTATAATATTAAATTTTTATATTGTTTCAATTTTTTTATAAAATTAGTTTCAAAAAAGTTATCAAGTTTTTTGAGGAAAAAATTTCCCTTTATAAATAATTAAATATTTTATAATTTTAAATCTATAATAATAAAAATTATTATATTTAATAATTATAATATATAATTTAATGATTAATAATAGTAGTAGTAGTAGTAAATAATTGCTAAACTAAAGATTACCCCCAGAAGTGAACAATATAATTTATACAAGAAACTTACCATATAAAATTTCAAATGAAGAATTATATGATATATTTGGTAAATATGGTGCAATAAGATAGATAAGGAAAGGAAATGCTGCAGAGACCAAAGGAACCGCATTTGTTGTATATGAAAATATTTATGATGCTAAAAATGCAGTTGATAATTTATCAGGATTTAATGTTGCGGGAAGATATCTCATTTGTTTATATTATTAGCCAAATAAACTTTACAAATAAAAAAGTCTGACATCTTATGCAAATGATATTTAATAACTTAAATCCAAAATTAATTCTTAAAATTGATTTGATTAATATATTTTATAATTTTTTATTATTGATAAATATTGATTTTTATTTTAAATGTTTAGTTTATTAAATAATTATTATTCATTAATTTAAATTTCTTAATATTTTTATATCCCTATTAGTCTAGCAGGTTAGGATATCAGGTTTTCACCCTGGAGACCCGGGTTCGAGTCCCGGATAGGGAAATATTTTTATGATATATTAAAAAATTTCTAGAATCATATTTTATTAATGTTTCTATATTTCAGTTATATATTATTTATATTATATAAATTATCGAATATAAATATCAAGGCGAATAATAAACATTCCAATTTAAATTCAAATTATATATTAATTTTATTATAATAAGTAATAAAAATGAAAGAAATTACATTCAAAAAAGAAACGTAATTTATTAATATATAAAAATAAATAATGAATGAATAAGGGTATAATAAAAATTTAAAAGAAAAAAGAGAAAAATTAAATTTATAAAAATATTTTAAATATTAACGTAATAATACATAGAAAATAACATGAATCATATTAAAAAAATGATTCAAAAACAAAAAGAAAAAGAGGAAGGCCAAGTAGTCAAAAGAAAAATAATAATGTCAATATAGAGATAATATAAGAAGAAATTGAATTAGAAAATGAATTGAAAGGGGAGAGCAAAAAGAAAGAAACAAAATGTAAAAAGAGGCCTTGGAGTAAGGAAGAGGATTAAATGGTGATTTAATTAGTTAACAAAATAGGAGCTTAGAAATGGACATTAATAGCTAATGAATTATAAGGAAGAATTGGAAAATAATGTAGAGAAAGATGGCATAATCATTTAAATCCTAAAATAGTAAAGGAAAATTGGACAGATTATGAAGAATGGATGTTATATTTATTTCAATGCATTTATGGCAATCAATGGGCAATCATCAGTAAAAGCATTTAAGGAAGAACTGACAATAATATAAAAAATCACTGGAACAGCAATATGAAAAGAAAAATTCAAAATTTCTATCTAAGATTCTAAAATATAAGAGAACAAGTTTAAATGCATGGAGAGTCTATTTATGATTAAATATGTTAATCTGCTATTGAAAAAAAATTGCTTTGTAAACTAAATCATACCCAATTTGAAAATAATTAAGTTTCTCATAATATTTATATGACTCGTAAATATTTTTTTATAGTTTTATTTAGCTAAATAGCCATAATAAACAAGAGGAAGAAAACCAAAATCTTTTAATTAAAATTATAAGTAAATGTTAGATTTTAATAATATTCATGTTAATTTAAATAATGATATTAATTCTATTCATAAAAATTAATTTGATTAAAATTAATATTTAAATAAAAATTCAATCGATTCAAATAATTAAGAATAATAAATTTTTGATTTTTCTAACGATTAAAATTAAGTTTCAAATTTATAATTTAAATTTTCGCCAAAAAAGAAAATAAAAATAGATGGATATTATAATAATAAAAAACTAATTGATTAATTTGATACTCCTGATAATTTAAAATTTTAGAATAAATTTTAATAAGAATCTAATAATAAATTTTCTTTACATAATTTTTATCCTTAACATATAGATTCATTTAATCTTTTAAATAATTATGACAATTAAATTTAAAAATATGAAAGTCCATCTAAATTCTATTCGACTCCAGAAAATAGAAAGTTTAATTAATATTTATTAGATTCGACTAAAAACATTTATAAATCTTCTTTTGAAAGTCCTTTATTATATTAAAAGTAAAAATAAATTATTAAATTTTAGTTTTAATTTTAATGAAATTTCAACTTACGATGTTAATAAAGGATGTTTGAGGGATTCTACTAATTATTAAAGAAATCAGTATTAATTTATTAATAGTAATAATAAAATATAAACTAGTGCCTTTAATTATGAAAATAATGATAAATTAATACTAAAAGAAAACTATATTAATAAATAATCTAATGGGTTCATTTTTAACATCTAGAACTTTAACTAAAAATAATGATTTTCCTATTTTATTGTATTTCATATTTATTTTAAATAATAATATTATTAAGTATGGAGTTTATCTTTTTTTTGAAAATAATTCTTAAAAAGTATTTTTTTTTATATTTAATTAAAATTTAATAAAATTTTCTTTTTATATTATTACATATTTAACTTATTTATTTAATATTTTTATATAATTATATAAATTATATTTTTTAATTTTGGTAGACTTTTTTGAACCAATTAAGTATAATATCGCAAATTAGAAATCAATTTATAAAAAAATAAATATGATCAATCAGAAAATAAGAAAATCAAAATAAAAAATAGAAAATTCTAAACAAACAATAAAATAAAATACACCAATAAAGTAAAAATAAAAATTATAAAAAAAATAAGCTCAATAGAATACAGAATAAATATTAGAATAATAAATAATAAATTATGAAGAAAATTAATAAAATTAATATTTAAATGAATAAATTATACTAAAATAGTAATAATAACAAGAACTTTTATAATAATAGTAATAATAATAATAGTTATTATAAGTTTAAATCAATTAATATTAATGTCAAACTTAATAATTAAATTAAAAAAATTAAGAATTATTTAATTATTAGTAAGAAATATGTGATAATTTGAAAAATATTTAATAAAATTTAGATATAAATTCTAATGAAATTCCAAACTTTTTATAAAACATGAAACTTTTTTAAATTCCATCAAATTTTGAAAAATATCTCATAGATTCTGATAAAGATGATTAGGATCAGTAAGAATAAATCAAATTATTATTAAATAATTATTCTTATTTGTAATTTGATATTTGATTTTTATATTTTTAATTTTATATTGTTTAAATATAATTATCATATAAATGTAAATAATTTATATTAAAAAACTAAGTTCATTTAGATAGTTCTTCCAAATCAGAAGCTAAGCTATTGTATAAAACAGTTGTATCTTGTTTTTTAATTTAAATATTCTTAAAAGTTAAAATAAATAAGTACATTTAATTGGTAATCTTAAAGAGTTTCCTTGTTAAATTATTGTTTCTGCAAGGGATTTTAAACTTACAAAAGTGATTTATAATTATGTTCAGCATTGATAGTATTTTCATCTAATATATCGACCTTATTTTAAATAGGGACAGCTTTTTCCTTAACCCTTTATTTAAATACTAAATAATAATTACGATGTTTCAAAGATTTAATCTCCAATTCTAAGATCATGATCATGATTATCATTATGATAAATAACCTATTGATACCTCTTATTAATATTATTAAAATCCTTCCATAAATGATGACCAGTGCCTGCAAATACAGCCTAAGCAGGAGTTAAAACTGGCTCAAATATGTTTTTTATTAATATTGGTTTGTCCTTATAGGCTGAACCTTCTTCTAATTTTCTTAATCTTTTTAGAATCGCCCTTTGATCGTTATTTACTTCGTCTTTCAAAATTTATCGACTGTATTCGCTGATCTGCTTTGTTATTCTTGTATCATAGTAACTTCCATTTAAATGATTTTGGATATTTAGGTCTCTTATTTATTTTGCTACTTCGTTTTCTTACTGTAAATCTTCGTCTTGAACATCATGTACACTATAATTTTTACAGTTCTTATTTTCATTTACCACTACAATTTATTATTATTAAGTATTAGTTTATTATGTTTATTTATTTTCTAGTACTTTTTCTTCAAACTTATTTTATTTTTCTTAAGATATTTTTATCTATTATATTTATTATTATAATTATTGATTTTCTTAAGTTTATTATTACTATTTTTTTTATTATTACTACTTTTATTACTAATAATCTAATTGCTATTAATTTTATTACTGTTACTACTATTAATATTATTTTTATTTTTATAACTAGTTTTGTTACTAATTATATTATTATTAATGTTATTACTATTAATTTTATTATAGTTAATTCTATTATAATTATTATTGCTAATTTTATTATTAATGTTATTATTTCTATTATTATTATTACTATTAATTTTATTATTATTACTATTATTAATACAATTACTACTAATATTTTTATTATTAATCTAATTGTTATTATTATTATAATTATATCTGTTATTATAACTAATGTTATTATTATTAAGATTATTATTATTTATTTTATTATTAGTGATTTTATAACAATTAATTTTAATGCAAATAATCTAATGATTATTAATTTTAATGCTATTATTATTATTAATATTAATTTTATTATATCTATGAAATTTACTAATAATTTTATTATTATGAATTTTATTGTTATTAATGTTATTATTACTCAGTTTATTAATTTATTTCTTAACTAGTTTATAAGTTAATTTTTAAATCAGTTTATTATTTATTTAAATATTTATTTTATTCTACTTTTTATAAATTTTAATCTTAAATATTAATTTTTTCTAATTTTAAATCATCTTGCATCTATGATTTTTCTTCATGTTTACTTTAAGCTAATTATTTTTCTGTGTTTTATTTTAACTTATTTTAAAGTATAGTTTTTTCTATTTTTTTATCAGTTTACGATTAAATTTATGTTTTTTCAACTTTAATTTAAGTTTAAACTTATGTTTCTCCTTTTTCTTATTTATTATTGGTTGATATCTCCACAGTTTATTCTGATAAAATTTAACTTTAGATTTTATTTTTCAATTAAACTTAATTCTTTTATTATTTAATAAAAATATACTAAATTATTTGAAGTAGAATCTTAATTTTCTTTTTTAATTTAAGCTTATTTTAATTAAATATTTTATTTTTAATCAGTATCCTTTTTATTTTAGTGATCTGCTTAATGAATCTTTATTTTAGAAGAAATGCAAGGATCAAACAAAACAGCGAAATATACACATATAAATATAATTGAAATAGTCTTCATGTTTTTTAATGATTATAATCTTTTGATAATTAAAATAATAAACCAATTAAATTTATTAATAAAATAGATAGTTATAATTATAATTGATAAAAATTTTGATTATCATTAATTTAATAATAAAAATAATAAAAATAAATAAAAATAATAAAAAAATAAAGAATATAAAATTAATAAAAATAATAATAATTAATAGAAATATAAAGAGATAACAAAATAATGAGTTTATAGTTCAAGACTGTAATTATAATTGAGCTATCAAAGTATCTGCCAATCCATCAGGAGCAATAAACTCATTTTTATCAATATAACCACTATTATCAGTATCAAAAAGGATGAAAATTTAATGAATAATATCTTGAATTTGAATAACAGTCTCAATATCATGATTGAGATTAAATGTTTTGATAACTGCCCTCACAATTTCAGATGAATTTAATTAGCCAGATTGGTCCGAATCCCAATAATCAAACCATTTATCTTTATTTTGAGGATTTAATATAATTGATGGATATTATTGATTAATATCAGAAATGCTATTAGCTTTGATAAATTCAAATAATCCATTATTATTTGCAAACTCTTATAATGATATTTTAGTATTGTTGTCAGAATCAAATTGCTTAAATAATTAATTAATTAATTCTACAATCATATCTTTGTCAAAATAAGTAACTGATTCTAATATTTTGCAGACTTCATTTTTATCAAGAAGTCCATCTCCATTTATATCTGCAAATTCTAACCATTTTTTAGCATCTTCCATGAAATTTGGCATTTTTTTAATTTCTTTATATTTGATTTAGCACTTATTATAAGGACAATTATCTGTTTTCTTTTTCAATTCTTAAATACATTTATCATGAAAATAATGTCCAC
>Ga0315908_10001905_pt1 | contig 15499 bp, 6 predicted proteins | sample LakEriMetagenome_12_FD_203520 | JGI IMG/M metagenome (GOLD analysis project Ga0315908, IMG submission 203520) | Freshwater fungal communities from buoy surface, Lake Erie, Ohio, United States - Buoy 4 MA124 | ecosystem: Environmental > Aquatic > Freshwater > Lake > Lake biofilm | place: USA... | reverse complement strand
TAGAGTAGAATGTTTTATCCGATAGGATTTTTGGCAAGATTAAGGAAGACTTTGATGATTTTGGAGATGGTTTTGAGATTAATAGTGGAAAGTTGAGATAGAGAAAGAGTGTTGAAAGAGAGGAAGATATTATGGAGAATAAGTTGGATAAGTTTATTGAAGTCAGTGATAGAACTAATGGTGGGTAGATCTTCAGCAAGATAATGATAATTTGAATGATTATCAATTATATTATCAATCCCTCTATTGGTACAACATAACTTACCATAAATCTCAATTACTAATACTCAGATCTATTTCAAATCTTCTAACCTCTTCTATATCTCCTCCTCTTTTACTTCTTCATGCATTCCCAGTTCCATCTCCATTTAGTTCATTATCTATACTAATATAATTGGCAAATCTTTATAAATAGCCATGCTTACCCATTATGCATTCTTGCACATTGCTTTTATTATTATCAATAATCTTCCTAAATTCTATATTCCCACATTCTTCTCACTTTATTATTATTCTTCTATCTTTAAACTATTTATAGCTTCCTTTAATTGCTTGTCCATTGTCATATATGCTAAAAGCATAATGTCTTCTTTGTATATTGTAAAAACTGTATACATAAAATAAAGAAAAGCAGTTGATAAATTCTAGCTTGAAGAGTAAACATTATTTATTATTACATTTTCTAACAGAGATTAGCTATTATCAGGTACTTATGCCAATAATTGCATTTTTGACCAGTCATCCATATTTGTTAGTTTATTACTCAAAGTCTTTATAACAAGAGTCTTCTTCTCCTAGTTGAATGTTGTTACCTTAATATATTTTATATTTAATAAATTCATAATTTTATATTTGCATATCTTATAGATTATGTAATATTAATAGAATATATTTGTTATGATATATTAATTTACCTTTATAAAGGTCGAAATGATGATGAGACTACCTGGCCTTAAATAAGGTTCTCTAAAGAGGTTACAATACATCAATTACAATATTTTTTCAGTATCATCAGTATAGTCACTCCAATTACACACTATTTAAATTAATTCTTTCATCAAAATTCCTATATCTTCCTTTATTTATAAACTATCATGATTTTTATTTCTTATTTTCTATTTCTTACTTGCTTAATATATGCATGCAAACAAATCTATTATTTCTTATAAAAACCGAAGCAATCCCAGTTCTTTACGAGATCTGTCTGTTAATTTATATTAAATTCTATTTGAGATTAGTCGAGTTAGACCTAATGTTATTTTTAAAGTTTCTAATAACACTTTGTTGTAAGGATAGCATTGTTTTATTATATAATTGTAATCATCATTCTATTTAATACATAATTATTATATTTTAAAATTATTATAGAATTATAAAAATAAAATAATATTTTATCAATATTAAATTATTATATTATTCAATTTTATTTATTATTTTTATTTACTTCTCTGCATAGTTTTTAAATAAAAACGGATATTTTAGTAAATTAAATCATCACAGCAGACATTAAATCTTCTTCAAAATATATAGCGAAGAAGTTCTAATCATACATCAAAGCTGTGTTGAATATTTTTATTGAATAAGTTATTTAATTAAAATTAGAATTGGCTTGATGAATATTTACAATTTTCAAATACATTTCTTTGAAATTATTAAGCTCTTGCTATTTAGAAATTTCTTCATTAAGTTTTGCCTAGTTAATGTATTTTCTTATTTGGTCAGCTAATATTATTATTATTTTTATTTAGAATATATATATTGAATAATATTAATTTTTGATATAAGATATCTATTTAATATCTTTTCACTTATTATATTTTTATAATACTTTTAATAACTGGTCTTTCGTAATCAACTAATTTAAAGTAATCTTTTATTACTTATTCTAGTCCTTGTTCTTGATAAGTTTTAAGTGGTATTAAGTAGTTATAAAGCAGTTTTATATACTAATATTAAAATATTTAATATTCATATTTATATAATATAATTTCATGTAAACTTACTCTTAATAAATAAAAAATAAATAATTAAATTATAAATACAATAATAAATTATAAATAAATATGATATAATTAATAAATGAATAAATATAAATGCTAAATATAATGATATATAATAAGAAATACTTTATAATTATCATCCTATTAATTGGACTACGCCTAAATATCAAAAATATTTTATAGAGATTAATATAGAGTTGAAATTATGAGGTAACTTTAGGTTTCATAGGAGAGAGATACGATTTTGTAAATAATTTCGCAAATGATTTCAATTTCATTTTATTTTTCCTAGAACTCGTAATAGTTTTTGACATTGAGAATGTTAATAAAGAGATCAGACATCCAAGTTTGCTTAAGACAGTGTTCAACTCTAAATTGATATTATTAAATTGAAAAATTAAAAAGAGTTTATTTATAAAATTTATATATATGTATACAAATAATATATAAATGTAAAATATATGTATTTATGATGTATGTATGTGTGGGTATGTTAAATGATATTAAAAATACGCTCTAGCTTGGAGGGATGAAGAATTAAGAAGAGTAGAGAGATGCATGAGGAGTTAGAGACTCTCTTGAGAGACGGGAATTTCTTATGCGAAGAGTCGTACATAAAAGTGGTCGGCAAGAGAGATGGTATGCATTATGGTTTGAATGAAGAGGGAGAAGTGTCGACTGAGGAGCGGAATTTTGAAAGAAGGGTTAGAAAGGATGGGACTTAAATTATGAATTTTAATAGATTGTTAATCTTTGTTTTATATAAACTAATCACTGAACATTGAGCATTCAATCTTTGGGATGATTTGTTATGTTTCTGCATGTACTAATTCAGTTTGATGATTATCAAGACTATTCACTATTAACTTAACTAAGCCTTGTTCGCGTCCCAAAAGGTTCATCCCATCCTCACAGTCTACCACCACTAGTATCAAAATCAAGTAAACTCTGAAAAACAATTCGGAAAAGTGTTTGCTTTCTATTATCTCTTTATCATTTATTATCACCATCATCTTAATCATCATTTCCTTCACCTCCTTCTTCATTCCTTCACTTATTATCATCTTCTATCTTTTTATTTCTTCTTATAAATATGTCAAATTGTTCATCTCCTCTATTTGGTTCTTACTATTTATCTTTATCTTATTGTTATAATAAAACTGATCTTTTAAAACTGCCAGCATATTTTTGAATAAAACGATATAATTTTCTACTTTTTACTCTATATTTACTTATTTATTACTATTCTTGGAAATATACTTAGATAACAATTGGTTATAATTATAAATTTATAACTTATTATTAATCTGCTTGACCAAGAACTAGACCTATGAATTTTTAGAAGTTCTTAAAAGATTAAGAAGCAATTGCTCTCCAGTTTTGATGATGATAGGATCATCGTATGATTTATATTTAACATCAGTGATATCCTTGTGTTTCTTATCATTGTTAGAATTTTTATATTTTTTATGATTATGCCTATCAGTCTTATGATTATGCCTATTATTCTTACTCCTACTTCTACTACGACTATGGTTGTATCTATTATTATTCTATCTACTGTGACTTCAATTAAGGATAAATAGATTTTCAGGTATTGGATTATATTAATTGAGGAGTTTAATTTTGTCTTAGAGATAAGGATAATCTGTAAGATCAAAGTGAATAAACCTTTAAGAAGCAAATGAGTAGTTAAGAAGTGAGTGTAAAAGTTCTAATGCACTTACTTGGATATGAGAATATATTGATGCATTTAGGAATATATTATATACTAATTCCATTCCTCCATTATTCACAAACTCTTTTGCTAGTTCCTCTATGTTTACTATCTATTTAGCCAGTTTTAAAGCGATTTAACATTCTGCACTAGAGTCGATTTGTTGTTTAAGACCAAACAGAGTGATGTCACAGATCTCAATAGGAATACTTATGTTCTAACGAGATTATAATTCAATATTCATCTCTTATCCTATAACTACTTCACTTACTAGTTTTTGTATCCTGTTTAATTATTGCAAATATCGACTGCTATCTTCGATCTACATTTCCTGTAATTATTCTATCATCTGTTCTATTTATTTTATCTGCTCATTATTGTTATTGTTATTATTGTTATTACTGTTCTTATTATTCTTATTAATATTGTTTGTGCTTAACAGTTAAGGCTAGATGTTGTCAGTCATAACATGCCAATTTTTCTTTACATTCATCTATAAATCTGCAAATTGATTAGTGAAATTGGAATTACTTTGATAATTGAGTTCACTCATTACTTTCTAGACCAACTTGATTTTTTCTTTAAAAAGATTATGATTGTGAATAAGATTGTTTTAATCTTATTCGAGGATTTTTGTATGGATTTTATTAATAAAAAAAGGATATTCAAGGTAGATTTTCTACGGATCCATTTTGATTTCTCCATAAATGCAGATACTAAGACAATAATAATATCCTCTAATAATGATATGGTCTGTAGTAACACTATTTACTGTAATAACTAAATCTTAAGGTTTCTGTGGTTGTTAATTCACATTAGCTTCATTTATAAGTATACTGAACTTGCTACTCGCTACCTTTAGATCTTTATAAAATACCTAAAATTCTTTGAAACTTTCGGCCTGTGTTTTTGACTTTATCTATCTGAAAACCTGATTCAACATCATTTCTTTTCTAACTATTTTTATCTAGTCGATAGTCACAGGCTTCTCGAATTTTATTTCATCTACATGTCTTAAATTGTCATTAGGATGTTCTAATGAATCTGCATATAACAACATCTAATTTCCTTATTAACTACTTAGTATTCTTTGTTATTAAAATTATTGTTGCTGAAGATTATTTTAAACCATCACATTAAAGTTTAATTCACTCATTTTAAAGATTTATTATTTTTTTATAATTATATCTATATCTATTTTTATAATCTATTATTTTATCTATTTTATTATTTTATTCTTTTTTATTTTTATTCAATATTTAATTAAATTATAATTATTATTTTATTTTTAATAACATTCTAATTTATCAAATTATATTTTTTACAATAATATAGAATATTTAATTTTATATAGTGTAATATTTTTTATTTTTATCAAATATTTTTATTTTATTAATTAAATATTTAATATATATATTAATTATTAACTGTAGTAATTAAAATTTCATTATAAATAAAAAAATAATTAATTTTTTTCATTAAATTAGTTAATAAATTAAGTCTCTTACTTATAAATAAGTGTTACTATATTATCCATCAAATTTAATCTGCTTATTTAGCTAATATTTATATAAAATAAATAAGATATATTTACTTTTTTAATTATAAGACTGTTTTCAACAACTATTTGTCCTTTTTAATATTGACACTTAAATAAAGATTAATATTTACATCAATATTTTAAGATTTTAATTTTTCATAAATTTGAAATAATTTTATGTTTTGATAAGATTACATTTTATTATTAGTATGTTAAAATATATTAAGTTAAAGATTTATTGGATTGTTTTTATCTTATTCATTTTGAAAAATGTCCAAAGTTCCTTATATTTAAACTGAATCGTTGTTTTATATTAAAATAAAGTCTTGAAAATTAAACTAATTTATCTTAAATTGAATATTTATTTAATAAATTACTTCTAAAGTATTATCATTAATAAAAATATCGACTTGTCTTTGAGTTTGAGCCACTTAATAATTATATTGTTTAAAGTTATTTAAATATCTAAATTAATAAAAATAATATTACAAATTAGATTGGTTTATTATTATAAGATTTTTTGGCTATATAATACTTATTAAATTCATTATTGATTATTAATCACTAATTCCCTCCATCTATAAAAAATTGATTTAAATTTTGAGTTCTGTTATTTAAAATTATTCCTTTTATAATTAAAGTTGTTCTTTTTAATTAGTTAAAAACTAATTATAATTATTTTTAATAATTTCTTCTTCATCTTAAAAAAGCAAACCAAAATTATTATCATTTTCAATTTAATCTACAATGTTTCTTATTTCCTAATTAATGATAATATTTCCATAGCTTGATTCTTCAAATTTCATAGATCAATGTTTAAATTAAACGAATTCTCTTACATTAAATATGCTCTAATCATCAATTATTTCTTGCGCCTATTATCTCTGAATAAAGGTCTAGACTTCGGTTGTTTAATCCTATTTTAATTATTATTTTTATTAATGAAGAATATTTTGTTATTAAATTATTTCTTGCTATTCATAATACTTATTTATAAGGTTAATTTATATCATTTATTTAATATTCGAATTTTCATAATTAATAGATCTAATTGGACCTAATATAAAGAGTTAATTAGCATTGTTTTAGTTAAATTATTTCAAATATTGGTTAAAAATAGGATTATAAAAGAGAGTTTGATGATTGATTATTATAATGTTTTACTTTTTGGATGCCAGCTATTAATAATGTTTATAGAAATGAGAAACATGATTGGATTTAAAATTGGTCAAATCATCAAAAGGGTTGTTATAACCTAAGTTAACTTGTTCAGATAAATTTTTAGACATAAATTCAATTAGTGTTTTGAAAGTACTAAAATAGTTCTAATTATTATGATAAAAATCGATGGTCATACTGTTCGAAGATATATTGTGCTTTTTATACAGACTTTGTAAGAAGAATACTATTTCTAATAATCTGTTGTGGGATTCACAACTTATTATTACATTCCCTATTTCATATTTATAATTTATATTAATACCATTGTTTTAAAATATTTACAATATTTCTTTCTCTAAATTTTATTCCTCTTCTTTTTTGTTTATATTCTTCACTTTGCTACTAATTCCTCCTAAAATCACCAAATCATATTGAAACTTTAATAAATAATCAATATTTATTCCTTCTAAAAATCTATCCTTTTAAATATTTATTCGATTTAAAAACAATATATTAACTTTCTACATATAATTTATTATCCAACTGCATGCTCCCAAACTTTCTCCACTTAAAATTGGTATAATTTCTATTTATTTATTATCTATTAAAATTTGATCCTTCTAAAATTCCTTCATTTCTTATATTAAATTGAATGTCTGATACATCATTTTAAAACTTATATATCCACTATTTTCATCAAAAAATATTCGATTCATAATTAAATCTTATAAATCATTAATGCACATTCTTTTTATTGGTATGGTTGAGTAAATTTTTGGCTTAATAAATTATTTAATTTTAACTAATTATAATTAATTATTTGATTATAATTTCATTTATTTTTACTTTTTTTAACATTTAATGATATATAAATGGCAGAGCTCCACAATTGTAAAATTAAGATTTAGTAATTAGAATTAAATTAATTTTTTTAATTATATTAATATACTAATTATAAATTTTCAAGTCTAAATTTTCATCTATTCCACAATCTATCATAATATAAATTTCATCAATTTATAATATTCCACAACTTGCATTATTATTTGTTTCTTTATCTAATAACTAAATATATTTAATGTTCATTAATATATAATTATAATTTCTAAAATAATTTATTATATTTTTAATTTATTCAATAAATAATAAAAATAAAGAATTATAGATATTAAATTAAAAATATATTTAAAAAATTAAAGATTTTAAAAAATAAATTTTCAAAATTTAATATATTATGAATTAAATTTTTATTTACTATTGATTATTTACATATGTTTTCTTTTAATATGAATTATATGTTTTATAAATATATTTCATTTATCAAAAACTAAAATAAAAAGATTTATAATTTTCTAGTTAAAAATTATTATTATTCTAAACATTAAAAAAATTTAAAATTTTTAATCGAGAAGCATATTTTTAAAATTTATTGTTTAATTATTGAGTTAATATAGCAATAAATAATTTAAATTTCATAATAAATATGTATTAATATAAAAATCTATTCCACTTTATTTGACTGCTTTTTAAATATTATCTTTATCATATTTAAACTTTTTAATTAAATATATGTAGAATATCTTAACCTTTATCTTTTACTTAAAACTAAATATATATATATAATAAGCAGAAATTTTCTATATTTTATAATTATTGTGAAGCTATCAAATTTGTTAATGTTTCTAATACTAAATTTTATTTTTAAGTTTAATTAGCCATATAAGAAAATTATACAAAATTATTACTTAATACTAAAAAAAGATAGGAATTCCCAACATTAATAAAAAAGAAATAGTTTTATTAATCAAATACAACAAATTCTATATGAATAAATTGATATTCCATGAAAAATAATAAATAGAATCAAACATATTCAAACAGAATACAATATTAGCATTAATAGTAAAATTAGTTATAAAAATAAAAATAATAACTATCAAAAAAACAATTAATTATTAAATTAAATCCAAAAATTTGACAAAAATTAAATGATTATTTATATCATTTGTGAATAATTCCTTTTTTTTCTTCTTAAATCAATATTTTATTTTAATTTATATAAATAATATCAGATAAAAAGAATCTTTGAATTATTATAAAATTTATAATAATATTATATTAATGATTTATAAAATTTTAATTTAATTAATAAGTAATAATAATATATTTTTTATTGAACGAGAAAAAATAAAAATAAAATCAATAAATCTCATAATTCACATTAATATAATTATTTTAAAAAAAGCATTAATTTTAAATGATGATTTATTTTTATATCTTTTTGAAAATTTAATTATAAGCCAATAAATCTTTTTTTTAAAAAATTTCATAGAATTAAATTTAAATTTTTTATATAAATCAATATCGTAATTATAGAATTAAATCAAAATAAATTAAGAATATATAAACAAAATTAATTTTAATTAAATTTAAAGCGAAGTATAATAATTTGAAAAAATCTATAAAATAATAAATTTTATCCATAATTTTAATAATTAAAGTAATATGAAAAACAAATATTATAATTATTTTAAACTTCAATGATTTTATTAACTCTAGGTTTATTGATAAATTATTTGATTTGGAAATATATAATTATTAATAAATAATAATTAATTTATTTTTAATGACATATTATAACTATTAAAAAGATAATAAATATTTTTTTTAATAATATAATTAAAAATAAAAGGCAATAAAATTATCATTTTTTTAATATTTGCTTTTTTTATTCTTCAGTGAGATTCTTTTATCTAAATCCAAAGAATTAATTATTTTCTTATTATAAAACTTATTCTAATTATTTTCCATAAATAATATGATTTAATGAAAAAGCTTTTTCAATAGAAAACTAGTTTCTTACTTATTTATCTGGAATTTTATTTTATATTTTAATTTCATCGACTATTGCTTTAAATGAAAAAGGCTCATTTTAACATAAATTAGCTAGTATTTTCCTATCCAAATTGATATTTGAATTATTTAGACCATTTATAAATCTACTATAATTAATATTATGTTCTCTTACTCCTGCATTTATTTATTAAATCCATTCTTTTCTAAATTCTCTCTTCCTTAATTTTCTAGAAATATATTAATATTAAAGGCTTTTTTCTACTTTTGGAGCCATAATTCTAATACATCTATTTGCTCTTCCTCTAAATCCTTTTGCTAATTATCTATATTTTTATCGAGAAAATGTAGCCATTTTTTATCAAACCTATTTAATTTATATCTATTTAATATAAATATTTAATGAAATAAATTAAATTTTATAGAACTTTAAAATATAGTCAATAATTATTTATTATTATAATAAAAATATTAAATGAAGATTAAAAACTTAATATATTTTTTGGTTTTAAACATAATTTTGATGAATTTAAGTGATTAATCAAGAAGTAAAATGAAAATGAAATAGAAATCAAAATTTTTTTTATCGAATGTAGACAACGTAATAAAAATAAAATAATGTATAGATTATAGGTAAAAGTTAATTTGATCCTAATTGCAATACAGTAAATTAAATAAATGAAGGATAAGATTGTCCTTGCAATTCTCCTTCATGCCCGCCTTGTATTTTGAGCAAGACTCAAAGGAAAATGCATGAAAGAGCATCAAAGGATGTACATAATCTATTATTGATAATATTAATAATAGGCTAGAGCTGACCAAAACACTTAATAAATATTAGTAAAGGAGTCTGACTTACAAGAGAAATTATTTGGAGCAGCGATGAAGTATGCGGGGGAAGTGGCAGCTTTTGAGGAGGAAGCAAAGGAATTAGCATTGAAGATGTAGAAGGTAGCAAGTTCTGCAGAAATTAGTAGGACTAAGATGATAAAAGCTGAAAATTAAGCAAAATAATTAGCTATGAAAACTATCAATACTATGACTGTTTATCCTCCTCACTCTGCTACTAAAACTCCAGAGTTGACTATTACTAATGCTGGCTTTACTTAGACTATGATCAAGTAGTATGAACCATAGTATTCAATAAAAATAGGAGAAACTGATTCTAATGGTTATATTGATCCTGTTACTCAATCTGTCTATCAAGATGCAGCAGCAGGATCATCAGGTCGTTATTAAACATAAAATCAACAACCTTGTATAAATTGTTAGAAGTAGAGGTTCACTTAGAAAATTCTCAATAATAATCTAAATCCTATTTTCAATAATATTAATACTCCCTAATTATCTACTTATAATTCTCCCTAATTATCAGAAACCTAAAAACAGCCTTAAAAAAATTTACAGTCACAACCATAGTTATAACCAATCAATTATTAGTAATAACCAATTCCTAACAACAATTTCAATCTATAAAATACTTATCCTATTTCTTAATAATATCCTTAACTATCTTTATAATTACCGTTTTTATCTTAATAATTGCCTTTATAAAATTAGTTTTAACTTCCTTAATTATAATAATAGCAAATTGCGACACTTAAAAATTAATATCCTGTTAATAATTAAATTATTTAAGCCGATAATCAATAATAATTTAATTAGTGACCGAAATTTATAATAAATTATAACGAAATATACTTATAATATGTTTAATTAAATTAATAAAATAATTATGATTCATGTACAAAGCAATTGTTATATATTATTTGTTTATTAATCCTTCATAAGCAATTATAAAGCCTTAATATAATAAAATAAAAATTACTGCATCTAGAATTTCCTGATGTATTGATTTTATTTGTGTATTACTTTAATTAGATAATGAAGAAATTAAACAATCATAAATAATCTAAAATTAATATTTTTTAAATAGTTTACAGTATTTAATTAGAATTAGATTAATATTTTCAAAGTTAAATGGGGAAATAAGTTGTAGAGCTTAAGTAACAAAGAGTGAATAATTTGTTGATTGGTAATTTAATAAGTATTAAATTTTAAGAGCAAAATATAAATAAGGTGATTGTTGAGAACGGATTAGAATGTCAAATTAAAAATAAGATCATTAATGAATGATAAATAAAACTATGGATTATCTTAATTATTCTACAAGCTAATACATAATTTATCAGTTAAATAAATGAAATATCCCTCAAAGCGCATGTTCTGCACTTTTATTATCAATTCATTACATTTTTCAAATTAGTCTAAACATGCTAAATACTTCAGGATCTACTCATTAAGTAAATCTCTATTTTTAAATTCGAATATCAAATTTTAGTTGTTGCAAAATTCACTGCTTTTAAGAATAAATTCAATATTCTTATAAATTAAGTATTCCTTCTCAATTTAGTTGTAATCTACCAATTGTTAAATCCACTCTTCACTACTCTCTTCAATCTTTACATAAATTTTCTGTAAATTCCCTAATTATAAATCTAAATTGCATTTCTGAAAACCAATCACAATTAACTTCACCATCTCTTTAATTACCAAATAGCTTCTATCTCCTTAATATTTCATCTATTGATTAAGTTAAATAAGTTCTTTAACATAACTGTACATTAATTTCACACTCTAAATAATATATTTTATTAATTAATTACCAACTCAAAATCATTGTTTTATAAATAAACTTATCTTAAAATATAGGTATAATTTTAATCTGAATTAAGAGATTATAATTTCAAATAAACATCATTAAGATTGTTAAAATTCTAAATAAATTTAATAACTTCATTCAATTAAAATTTTTATTTATCCTTGAGAATTTGATAAATCTGAAAATGATAATAATATAATTACTTGAATGTATCCTTAACTTTGAATATTGAGTTTTCTTAATATTTTAATCTGCTTATTGTTAATGAGGGCATCTACAAACTGTTCATAAAATTAAGAAATATTTTGATTCTAATGATTTAAATTCATAAACTAAAAAAGATTAAGAATATTCTGATAGTTCTAAAACTTTATATCATTTTGAATAAGTTAAAGATAGAGGTTTTTCTATAATTTATATAATATAAAACATATTAATAATAATTATGTTAATAATTATAAATTAAATATAAGAATAAAAATTAAAAAAATAATAAGTATATAATATTAAATATAAAAATAATAAATATAAAAGATAATAAAATAATTGAAAAATAACAGATAAAATAAATGTAAGACTAATACAGTAATATTAGGATTTTTGATAAAGAGAAGGGCATAATTGATAAGATGAATAGATAGGGGAGGACAATCTTAACTGAGGAAGATAAGCATCAGTAAAAAGAGAGCTGACTAATCGGTATCATGATCGATTAATTGTGTTTGAATGAAAATCTTAAGAGTATCTGCCCAAACTGTCTTATTATCCTGGAAATAAATACAATTTACATTAATGTTAATGAGGGACAAGACATTGTTCAGACTCTATTGCATACTAAACATAGTATTTTCATCAGTCTTTTTCAATTTAATAATAGCTAGCATCTTCAAGAAGTGTACACTCATATTTAAATTTTCCATCTCTTCAATCATCTCAATTACACTCTAATACTCTTTTTGGTTCATTAGACTTATTATTATACATGGAACATAGTTTATTTCTGATTATATTCAATCCACATCCCAAAATAATTGATATTTTATCTTTTTTTCAATGTTTTCTAACAACGAGTAAATCTTTTCAAAACTCATGTTCTGTTTATATATTAATTGAAATTAAACGTTCTCTATTATAAATCTTCATAGTTGTTATCCTTTTCTGCATATTTTCTGTACTATCAATAGCATTTTTTAAATTTTTTCTAACTATAGACTTATTTCCAGATACTATGTTCTGTTAAATTATTTATATAAATCATCATCATTATCTTCTAACTCTAATATATATATTACCAATATTTATAAATGGTTTAATCCTTCTATGCTGTTATTTACGAAACTAATTATGTTGTTATTTATTAAATTCAACTGAATTTCAATTAAACTTTATTAATTAAATTATCTTTAATCCTAAAATAATTTGAAGTCAGATAAATCTAACTATAAATTTTAGGATTACTAGAAAAATTTATGAAAAATATTTATCTATTAATAAAGATAATTTTATAAGAATTAATTTTGATTATTGAGTTTATTATGTAGATAAACTTTGAAATTATTAGAAATATTAAAATAGTTTCTATTAATTTGATTAGTTATTTATTAAATTGTATAGCAATTATGAATATTCAATAACTATTTTATGAAAATAGTAACAACTCCTATTTTATTATAAGGATGTTCAAGAATATTGAATATTTATTAAGCAATATTGTAATTTTTGTTTGGAAATCCGTTTTAATTTATTATTTATTCATTAAATTTGTCATTTAAATAAGACATTATGTTATTTTATTCATCTTCTTACTTTTAAAATTTAATATCCTACTATGTGTAGATTAAGTATTAATTGTTAATTAATCCTATATTTTCAAAATGGGCTTCTTTATCTGATGGAATTATCATATTAAAATCATTATTTCTAATAACAAATAACTATTCATTTTAAAAGCAATCATCTATCAAATCTAATAATACTATTTAATTTTTTGAGTTTTTATCATCCTCTAGCCTATCAATATTTTAAACTACTGAATAAGTATTCAATATTTTATCATTCATATATTCAATCCTGTTTAATATATTATTATTATCAAAAATTGCTAAAAATACTCCATTTTAAGATATTTTTACATCTTTCACTATTTACTTTATATTTCTGCTGAATAATTTGCTTAAACTTATTTTACTCACATTTTCTAAATCTTATACACTATCAATTTAACTTAACAATCCATTAAAATTTTCATATTTTTATTGTTTAAAATTAATATTTAAATTTAAAAAACTCATAATTTAGTTTTCTAAGTTTAATCTCGAAATAACAATCAATATGTTTATACTATTTGGATCTTCGTAAAAGAAATTAGTATTATTATTTCTCATGATTTCTATTTTTATTTAAGGGTATTAATTATTAATTTTTTCTGTATTTATTTCTAATTCCAATGAATCAATAATTTTTCTACTGTATAAATTGATGATTTTTAATTATTTATCTGAAGTCAAAATAAAACATAATCCATTTTAATAATATTTAAGATCTAAAATCTAAATTAATGATTATTTTTGCTAATTATTTGTATAAATTAAACTATTAAGAATTTGTTTTCCTTTTTCGAAAATATTTTCAGAAAGAGTATTTATTTAGAAAATACTAGGAATAGTTGTCTGATGAGAATAACTTTAAACATTTTAGGTAGGAACATTGATTAAGAAATCGTAAATATTTATATAAGTATTAATGTTGGCGATAATCAGTAAATTCTATTTGAAATTCATGTCAATATTCTCATCATTAATATTTTATTCTTTTACTTATAAATTAAAATCACAGTTTGTTATTATTCCGTTTTGATAGTTCAACTCTAAATTAAATTATTAACCTAAAATCTAATTATAATCTATTATTTACTAAAAATCTAAATTCAAAATAAAACCATTTCCATTTTATAAAATTAATACTAATAAATATTAATAATTAATTTCTATTATATCTAAATTTAATGCAATTTTATTCGGAAAATTTATTTGAACTTTTTTTTATTAATTTTGACCATTATTACTCATTAAGTTAATTTATATAATGCTTAATGTTGATCCATTAATCTATAAAATAAAATAAAATAAATCAAACTTGAATGATTTATAATAGCTAAAATTCTCATATTTAATTTAGTGTTCTTTTTTCTATTGATCGAATTAATTATTTTCATAGTTTTTTTAATCAGAGATACTTAGACAGACATCAAAATCCTTTTTTATAGTCAAAAGATTCAGCTCTTTAAAAATACTAGAAGTGGGTTGCTAATTAATATGTATTTAATCTTCATTTTGTATAATTAAACTCATTTATATCTTTATTACTAATATTTTATATTTAATAGTTTAATATATTGAATAAATGAGTAAAAAAATTAAATTAATAAATATATTAATTGTATAATATCTAAGATGGCAAGTGTAAAAAAAGCAGAGAACGTGTAAACATTTGGTAGAAAGAAAAACAGTGTAGCAGCAGCATGTGTGAAACCTGGTAAAGGAATGATTAAGGTAAATGGAGTACCT
>Ga0315908_10001904_pt1 | contig 15500 bp, 9 predicted proteins | sample LakEriMetagenome_12_FD_203520 | JGI IMG/M metagenome (GOLD analysis project Ga0315908, IMG submission 203520) | Freshwater fungal communities from buoy surface, Lake Erie, Ohio, United States - Buoy 4 MA124 | ecosystem: Environmental > Aquatic > Freshwater > Lake > Lake biofilm | place: USA... | reverse complement strand
TCATTTTAAAATCCAGAAGTGCAGGGCTAACCAAGTTTAAAGGAATTGATCGTCGTAAAAGACTATCTTTTGAAAAAGAAAAATCGACTGTTCCAGCATGCTGATCTGATTCCCGAAAAAGAAATCTTTTTGAAGCATCCAATTCACCCGAAGTCATTTGTTGAAATTCATCCGACAAGACAAATGCTTCAATTTCCTGAGGTGAATATCCTGCTGAATACATCGCACCTGTCAATGCTCCAGCAGAAGTCCCCGTAATAAAATCAATTGGGATTCCGTTTTCCTCAAGCGCTTTCAAAACACCGATATGTGCCAAACCAGCTGCACCACCACCACTAAGAACCAAGCCAATTCGTTCTTGTGAATTCATTAATTGGATATTCAAAAATTGAATAATAAATAGCAGAAAAGGGAGTTTTATTCGGCTCAATTTTGTTCCTTTGTAAACAAAAATAAGTCATTGTCAGCAGACTACCACCAACCAAAAAAAAATGAAAGAAAATTTAACAAATAGTATCCAAACAATCACGTTAAAAACATTTTACGGTTTTGAACAAACATTAGCTGATGAACTTACAGAACTTGGATACAAAGACTTAACCCTCTTGAATCGAGCAGTTCAATTAAAAGGGACCTGGAAGGATATATATTATTTGAATCTTCACAGTCGCTGTGCCATTTCAGTTTTAGTAGAAATTGCCAGATTTTCGATCAAAGAAGAGAAAGATATTTACAAAAAAGCCAAACAAATTCAATGGACGGAATGGTTTGATATCAAGAAATCGTTTGCCGTGAAGGGAGCGGTGTTCTCAACGATTTTCACCAACACCAAATACCCAATGCTCTTGGTAAAAGATGCAATAACAGACACATTTAGAGACAAATACGATGATCGTCCAAATGTTGAAATTTCCAGACCTGATGTGCTGATTGATTTATACGTTCGAGAAAATCAAGCGACAATTTCAATAAATACAAGTGGAGCTCCTCTATTTCAGCGCGAATATCGAAAGGAAACCGGATTAGCACCTATGAATGAGGTTGTTGCTGCTTGCCTAATTCGCATGTCTGGCTGGGATAGAAAAACGACTTTTCTCGATCCATTTTGTGGTTCTGGGACCTTAGTTGCTGAGGCCGCCTTATTGGCAAGCGGAATACCATCAAACATTGAACGTCAATTTTATGCGTTTAAAAATTTAAAGAATTACGATATCGAATTGTGGAATTCCATTTACGAAGCTGTTGATTATAAAATCAGGGAATTACCGTGTAAAATTATTGGTTCAGACATCAATGACACGATGGTATTAAAAGCACGAAGAAACATTCGAAATTTTGCATTTTCACGCTCCATTGAAATAAACGGAATGAACTTCAATCAGGTGAAATCAAACGACGAACCCGTATTCATAATAACCAATCCTCCTTACGGAGAGCGCATGGGAGATAGAATTAACGAGCTATATGAAGCTATCGGAAATTGGTTAAAGCATTCCATGACCAATTCAGTTTGCTGGATAATCTCTTCCAATGAAGATGCATTAAAATCACTTGGATTGAAAACATCTGTGCGCCAAAAAGTGTTTAATGGAGACTTGGAGTGTAGTTTTCGCAAGTTTGAAATCTATGCTGGAAGCAAAAAACAACAAGAAATCACTGAATAATTTGTCTTTTTGGTCATGAAAATTCTACTTTCTCCTGCTAAATCAATTCAAACGGAAGGAATAAAAGCGGAAGTTTTTTCGGAAATCCCTCGTTTTATTTCAGATTCTGAAAAATTGGTGAAAAAACTCAAAAAGCTGAAGCCTAAAGCATTAGCTTCATTGATGGACATTTCTATGGATTTGGCAAACTTAAATCATACACGATTTCTACAATGGTCTACAGAACTTCAGGAGGAGTGGTTACCGGCAGCCGCTATTTTTACCGGTGAAGCCTACAAAGGATTGAATTACAACGAGCTTTCAGAAACCAATAAACAAAGAGCCCAAGAACGCTTGCGGATTTTATCCGGATTGTATGGATTACTCAAACCTGCCGATTTAATTTTACCTTATCGCTTGGAAATGGGAACGCCTTTTCAACCTACGCCAAAAGAAACGTCACTATATTCATTCTGGAGACCAAAACTTACCAAATTTCTGGCAAGTGAACTCAGTTCGGATGAAATTATAATTAATCTGGCTTCCGCCGAATATAGCAAGGCTCTTGATTTTAAAAACCTGAAAAATCGTGTTATCACCCCTACCTTCAAAGAGTTTAAAAACGGCAAATTTTCTACGGTGATGATTTTTGCAAAACACGCGCGTGGAAGCATGAGTCGTTACCTCATCGAAAATGATTTGGAAGATATTGAGCAACTCAAAACGTACAACGTAGATAATTACGAATTCAATGAAGCTCAATCTTCTGAAAATGAATGGGTTTTTGTTCGGTAACAATTAATTTTTCCGTTATCCCCCCTCCTTTTTTCTCACCAAATCACAAAAAGTCGTAGGAAAAAATATATTCAATTATTGTTTTTACCAGATTTTAGGATTTTCAAAAGTGATTTATTTCCAATTACCACCAATAAAATTAGATAACGAATGTGCCACTGGTTGAGGTGAGTGGAGATGGGTGAATTTAGGAACGCAACAATCGAGTTTGCAAGAATTTTCAATTAAACCTTAAAATAAGGAAATAAATATTAAATTTTATTATCCCAGAACATTAAAAAACGAATTGGGTGCAGTACTCCTTGTCGTGCTGATTGAGACTGGCGTGCTGATTGAGGGATCAAGTCAAAAAGTTGTGACTAGGCATAAATTTTAGATAATCGAAAAAGGAAAAATTCAACATTTCTTGCACCCCTAAAATGAGATCTGAATGTTTTGATTTTAGCATTGAAAGACTCCGCTGAAGCATTTATGGATTGATTATCAAAATAAATGAGTATTGTTTTGTAATGATTCATGATGGTTCCAAAAATTGATTCTGTTTCTCAATACTATAAAATTAGTTTAATAGGAATATTAACATTTTAAGAAACATATACTTTTTTGTTACTTTTACAACTATTATGTCTGTGCCAAATCTGCTTACTCTTTCTTTAATTTTTTGCATTAGAGCAACACTATTTAGTCAAGATATCCATGAACTGGCTAGAAGCGGCACTGTGGCTGCAGTAGAACAATTCTTAAAAAAAGAACCCGATGCCATCAATAGGTTATCCGATAGAGGTATTACACCCTTCATATTGGCATGTTACAGAGGGAATAATGGGGTAGCTAAATACCTCATGAACAATGGAGCTGATGTTAATGTTTGTACTTCAGAAGGTTCTGCTATTTACGGAATCTTATTTAAAAATAATACTGAAATGCTCTCTTATATCCTTGAAAATGGTATTTCACCGAATGACACCTGTCAGTTTCAGCAGTTTGGAACACCCTTGCACATGGCCATGAGCCTTAAGCGTTACGAATTAGTTGAGTTACTGCTACAATATGGGGCCAACACATCTATTCCGAATCAAGAGGGGAGTAGCATCGGTGAACTTTTAATACTTTACAACGATGAATCATTGACTAAAATTTTTAAACAATATGAAAAAAATTAAATTTCTCGTTTTATTACTTTTTACCGCTTCACTGGCCTATACGCAAACCTATACGACAGGCACTGTAAACATCTCTTCAACTGCTGGTTTGGCGATGTCAATAAAATTAGATGTTGGTGCAAATGTATCGATGACCTTAACAGGTCCATCAGATCGTTGGTTCTCGGTTGGGTTCAATGCTTCTTCAATGGCAGTAGGAACTGATGTGGTTGGTGTGCATACCTCCGGCACATTAACTAATTTTGACGCGTCCTTATCGGGTTATGCCGCGCCAGTCACCGATGCACAGCAGAACTGGACGATTTCTTCGAATCAGGTGAATGCAGGAGTTCGAACCATAATAGCAACAAGAGCATTAAACACAGGGGATCCTGCGGACTATGTGTTCACATCTGGACCAGGATCTTTATCCTTGATATGGGCAAGAGGAGGCTCGCCTTCTTTCAGTTACTCCTATCATGGAAGTACTAATCGGGGTATTTCAACAGCTACATTTAGTTTATTACCTAATCCTCCTGCGCTAAGTGTAACACCTTCAAGTACACAAATATGCCAAGGTACATCTACAATTTTGACCGCAAGCTCTGATCCTGGAGCAAGTTTAGTTTGGTCGCCCGGAGGTGCAACTACAGCGAGTATAACCGTTTCACCGACTTCAACTACTACCTATACCTGTACCGCAACACTCAATGGAGCTAGTTCGACAGTAACCAGTGTAGTAAATGTTTTGCCTAGCCCTGTTGTAAATCCAGTAACGAGTAGTGCCTATTGCGACAATCAGATTGTTCCTTCGATTGTTTTTTCCGGTACATCTGGAGCTACATTTAATTGGACTAACTCAAATACGCTAAATGGCATACCATCATCTGGAATAGGAAACATACCTGGCTACACAGCAGATGTAACTACCAATTCTTTGCAAACTGGAAATATAGTAGTTACACCAAGCTTAAATGGGTGTAGTGGAGCACCCATGACATTTTCAATTTCTTTAAATCCCACTCCCACCACCTTTCAATTTGATTCAGATTGGTGTCACGGTCAAACAGCAACTCCAATTGTGATGCAAGGTAATTATACGAGTGTTCAATGGACTAATTCAAATTCCTCCATTGGTCAAGTTGCCTCTGGAACAGGTGTGCTTCCCTCTTTTGTCGCATCGAATTTAGGATCGTCTGTTGCCAATGCTCAAATTACAGTTATACCCTATTACAGTTTTGGCGGGGCAACTTGTTCAGGATCTCCTTTTACGTTTTTATACCGAGTTTATCCAAACGGAACGATTAATCCAAATCCAGATATAAATATTTGTGGTGGTTCTGCTGTTCCTGCAATAAATTTTTCCGGAAATACAACTATTTTCAACTGGACTAATTCCAATACATCTATAGGTTTGGCAGCATCAGGTACAGGTTCTATTTCCACTTTTTCAGCACCAAATGTTCAAACCATCACAACCTCTTCAGTAATTGTATCCCCTTCTTTTCCTGCCAATAATTTTAGTTGCGTAGGAGCAGCAGATACATTTTTGATAACCATTTATCCACCCTCAACTTCGCAGATAAATATTACATCTTGTGCGCCAGTTGTGTGGAATGGAAATACATATATTGGAAGTGGAACATATAGTGTGAATTTAACAAGTGTTTATGGATGCGACTCTATTGCAACTTTGGTTCTTTCCAACGGAAGTACCATTTTGGGGGGAGAAAGTGTTACTTCATGTAATGCCTATACATGGAACGGAACTACATATACCTCGAGTGGTACCTACTCAGCAATGCTTACCGCGACAAACGGATGCGACTCAGTGGCTACTTTAACACTCGCGATTAACTCAGCGCCTCAAACACCGGTAGTAAATGTAATAAATACCGCTGATTATATGGAACTCAGCACTCCATTGCAGTCTAACTCCAGTTATCAATGGGTGAATTGCCCGAATTACGATGCGATAATAGGTGAGGACTCATCTACATTTATTGTTACAACTAATGGAAACTATGCAGTAATTGCAACCAATGCTTGTGGATCTGATACATCATTGTGTTCTACAGTTTCTACTTTAGGATTAGATGAAAATGAAGGATTTATAGAGGCTTATCCAACCTTTATGGAATCAAATGGCTGGTTAAATGTTTCTTCAAATCATTGGACTTTGTACGATTCGTTTGGCAAGAAATTGAGAGCTATTTCTCCAGATGAAACCCTCGTACAGTTAAAATATCCCGCTGGAGTTTATTTGCTATCTAATTCTAAAAGAAGATATAGAATAATTATTTTTTAAAATTCCAACTGGAAGTAGCAGACGATTCTTCACTTCTATAAAAAGTGAATTAATAGACTCCTCTCAATTTTGAAATACCACCGACCTAGTAAATCGATAAATACTATCCGTTCCAACTGCAGTAAATCGAGAATCAGTGGTGGCTGGAAAAGGTCCGCCATGATGCATACTTTCACATACTCTAACTCCGGTTGGCACTCCGTTTTTAATTATCCTTCCAACTTTTTGACTAACTTCGAAAATAAAATCACTATTTTCTTCAAATTTGCTTTCGGAGATTAATACAGTGGCGGTTAATTGCCCCTCTAAATGATTAATTGCAGAGAGTAATTCTGATTTTGAAGAATAATATAAAACGAGTGCAAATGGTCCAAATACTTCTTTTTGAAGTGTTTCTGAATTTAGGAATTTATCTACTGACGTAATCAGAAGTGCTTGTCTTCCAATTAATGGAAATAAATCACCTGTTTTTTCAATTAAATCGCCCTGGCATTCGTTATATCTTTCTATTTTTTTATTTTCATACGAATGATAAATTGTCGGATGAAGCATTGTGAACGAAGGCTCTGAAAGAACTTTTCTTGCTAATTGATCTACAAAATCTTGGCCTTCTTCACCTATTGGAACAAAAAATATCCCGGGCTTTGTACAAAATTGTCCAGCGTCATTGGTGATTGATTTAGCAAACATCGTTGACCATTCATCTGCCTTTTCTCGTAAAAGTTCAGGAAAAACAAAAACGGGATTACTACTTCCCATTTCAGCAAATAGCGGAATGGGTTCTTCGCGTTCATTTATTAAATCCAATATTCCTTTCCCTCCTGAAAAACTTCCCGTAAATCCAACGGCTTTAATTCGAGAATCTTTGATTAATTTTTTTGCTAAATCATATCCATCGTCAAAGAGTTGAGAGAAAATTCCAGGATCAAATTCAGTTTTAGCAATTGCTTTCTGAATTGCTTGTCCCACTCGAAAACTTGTCTCAGGATGAAAAGGATGCGCTTTTATAATTACTGAACATCCAGCCGCCAAAGCAGAAACAGTGTCACCACCAATTGTGGAATACGCCAAGGGAAAATTACTGGCTCCAAAAACCAAAACTGGCCCAACACCCTTTCTTTTTTTTATCAATTTTGGTAGGGACAAACTTGTGTTTTCTGGTGTTTCAGATTGTATTTCCGAAAAAGCCTCAGTTATGAAATTAGCAAATAACTTTAGTTGATTAATTGTTCTGTTAAATTCAATAGTAAATCTTTCACCAGAAAGCCCACTTTCCTTGCAGTAACTGTATTTTATTTCTTCTTTAGCAATTACTAATTCCTCTGCAATCGCTCGAAGCAAAACACTTCTACTTTCAGCTTTAGACTGTGCAAATGATTGAAAAGAAGTCCAAGCAGAATCAAGTGCTAATTGAATTTCAGAGGCAGATGCACAAAGAAATTGCTCGGTATTTTCACTATTTTCTTTTGGATTAAAAGAAGAGAAATAACGATTTCCTTGATGAGAAACGGAACCTAAAATTTGATTCCCAAACATTGTGATTTAGGCCGGTGTTACTTCAAATTTGTAACTTTCCATGATTTGATTTGACAGTAATTTCTTACATGCTTCATCTACTTTTTGTTCGGCAACAGATTGGTTATCAGCTTCTATAAATAAACGAATATGTTTTCCTATACGAACACCCTCTATTTCTGGAAGTCCAATATTGGTCATCGAATTACTTACCGCTTTTCCTTGTGGATCCAACAATGCGTCCAAGGGCATAACATCAATTTCAGCTTTAAATTTCATATTGTTGCTTTTTTTGTAGTAAAAACTTCTATTAATGAGAATAGAATAAACAAAAGTACAATGATTGGAATAGACCAAACAAGAAAAACAGGAATAACTATTACCGAACTTATTAACAATAAGTAGCGATATTGATTATTTTTCCAACCAAAAGATTTAAATTTCATCGCCATTAAGGGTAACTCAGCAACTAACAAAACGGGGAAGAGTAAGCAGATTGTGGCAATTGTATATTCTTTAAATAGTGAGGCAAATGGACCGGTAAATATTTCTGACCACGTTGAGAAATTTAGAAGAAAGTGTAGCGGAAAAAACAAGAAAAACAAAGTGTTGAGTGGTGTTGGAATACCTATAAATTTATCAGACTGTCGTGTGTCAATATTGAATTTCGCTAATCGAAAAATTGAAAAAAATGGAATTACCAACGCACAAAGCGGAAGATATTTTATAGAAGCATCAAAATCATTTGGGATATCGTGAAAAAGAGCTTGAAGCCAACTTTCGGACTGGTATTGAATAAATGAGATGGCATCTAAATCTTGAATGAAAACGGCCTGAAAACTTTGGATATAAACGGCAAGCATGAACATCATAATAATTCCTGGAGCGACGCCAAAAGAAACTACATCAGCTAGTGAATCTAATTGTTTTCCTAAATCACTCGAAATGGAAAGTAATCGCGCTACAAAACCATCCAAAAAATCACAAATCATAGCAATGAAAAGCAGCGCTACAGCGTAATCCATTCTGCCTCCAAAACATGCCACAATACTCAAAATGCCACATGTAAAATTAGAAGCGGTCAATAGATTGGGTAAATTGAAAAGTGGATGTTTTAAAATCTTCATTTGTTTAGTAAAATTGGCTTTTTTAATTTAATTTTACATTTGCTGCGAAAAGTACACAATTTTTTGAAAATTGAAGTGTTATAGCTAGTAAAACTTTCCAAATGAAACAAAACATTTTAATTGTATTCATTCTTTTTAGTGCCACTTTTGTTTGGTCACAAGATAATACGATTGCTCCAAAATATTCCAATGAATTTTTAGCCATTGGTGTTGGAGCTGATGCCTTGGGGATGGGAAATGCTTTTGTTGCTCAGACATCAGGAGCTAGTTCTTCTTATTGGAATCCGGCGGGGTTGATTGGAGTTAATAAATGGATGGAAGTTAGTTTTATGCACGCCGAATATTTTGCGGGCATTGCGAAATACGATCAATTAAGTTTGGCACATACCATTAATGATAAAAGTGCGCTTGGCTTCACGGCAATTCGCTTTGGAGTGGACGATATTCCAAATACAACGCAATTAATTGATAACAATGGAAATATTAACTACGACAATGTATCTTCATTTTCAGCGGGTGATTATGCATTTATTTTATCGTATGCTAGAAAATTACCTATTGAAGGAATGACTCTCGGCGGTTCTTCCAAAGTGATTTACAGAAAAGTGGGAGATTTTGCTAGATCTTGGGGTTTTGGTTTGGATGCCGGTTGGCAATACCAAGTAAATTCCAAGTTGAAAATGGGTGCTATGCTAAGAGATGCAACTTCAACATTTAATGCTTGGACCTTCTCTTTAGACGATGAAACTAAAAATGTGTTCTTGAATACAGGAAATGAGATTCCTGAAAATGGACTTGAATTGACATTACCAAAAATGATTATTGGCGTTGCAGGGAATTTTCCTCTATCTAAAAAAGGCTTCACATTAGGTGGGGAAATAGACTTTGATATTACAACAGACGGAAGAAGAAATACCATTATTAGTGCAAATCCTTTTTCAATTGACCCACATGCAGGAATTCAAATTGGTTTCAAAGAATTTGTGAAAGTAAGAGCAGGCGTAACCAATATGCAATACACGACAGAATTAGACAATTCTAAAAAATTCAATCTTCAGCCAAATATTGGATTAGGTGTTGCTATCAAAGGATTTTATTTAGATTACGCGTTTACAGACATCGGAGATGCATCCGTTGCCTTATATTCCCACATTATTTCATTAAGATTAAAACTTGATAAACCCAAGAATGCAATAAAATGAGGTACATTTTAGTTTGTTTGTTTTTCATCAATGTTGTTGCTAGCAAGGCACAGGACTTTGGAAATGAATGGATTAATTACAATCAAAAATATTATTCTTTTCCCATTGTTCAATCGGGAATTTATAAATTAGATTATTCGACCTTGCTTTCAGCGGGTATTCCAATAAGCACTTTTCAATCGGCAAATATTCAAGTGTTTGGACGTGAAAAAGAAGTTCCGTTATTCATCGAAGATGGCGGAGATAATACCTTAAATAGTGGCGATTACATACTTTTTTATGCGCAGCGAAACGATGGATGGCTTGATTCTACATTATATGATGATCCATCTTGGTTGGGAAATCCAAAATACAGTTTATACAATGATACCATCCAATATTTCTTTACCTGGAATAATTTAACAACAAACAAAAGAGTTCAAATAGAAACGGACATTAATGTGTCTGCTCATTCCCCTGCTAATTTTGTTCTTTTTGAAAAATCATCATGGTATAATGAAAAATACAACGAGGGAGAAAAAAATTCTGATGCTTCTAGCTCCTATTTCGTGCAAGGTGAAGGATGGGGTAAAACGCCTATTAACGGAGTGAGTCCTAATCCACAATTGTGGGATTTTGGATCCACGCAATTTGAAAGTATTTACCAAGGAATAGGTGCGCCTGCTGTATCTTATTCAGCAGTTATAGTTGGTTCTTCAAATGCGTATTTTGGAACGGGATTAGGAAATCACCATACTAGACATACTATTGGTTCATCAAATTATGTTTTGTTCGATTCCATTTTTTCAGGTTACAAAAGCGTTTATGTCAATAAAAATTTACCCGTCTCTGTCCTACCTGCAAGCGGAAATTCTAATTTTAAAGTTGCCATTGTTAATGATCTTGGAAATGTTGCAACAGATTTTCAGTCTATCAATTATTGGTCATTTAAGTATCCGCGAATCACCAATTTCAATAATGCAACGAACGCTACCTTTTCAGTAGTAAATTCAACTACATCAACTAAAATTCGTCTGAATATTACCAGTTTGAATGTAACTAATCCTGTTGCCTTCTCAATGGGAACACAAATGCATAAAATTCCTCTGATTCAATCGGGAGGACAATGGCAATGTGTAATTCCTAATGATCCAACAGGTGTTAATCAAACAGTTGTTATTCAAGACTTAAATTCAGTGATAAATGTGCCTCAAATAAAACCTGTAAATTCAACAGGTAATTTTGTAAACTACGGGGCAATACCGAATTTGGAAAGTGCTTTACTTTTTGTTTATCCCGGTAAATTAAGAAATAAGGCACTTGAATATGCAACGTACAGGAGTGGAACTGCCGGAGGATCTTATAATGTAATTCTAGCGCAAGTCGAAGATTTATACCAGCAATTTGGAGGTGGAATCCCAAAACACATAAATGGAATTCGAAGATTTTCTCATTTTATTTATGAAAACTCAACCCAGAAGCCCATTGGACTTTTCTTAGTCGGGAAAGGAATTCGTGAGGCAAATATTACATCAACAACGAATATTGGACCCGGTTCAAGAACAAATGCCTCTGCTTACCAAAATAATTTGATCCCCTCTTTTGGTCAACCTTCTTGTGATCAATGTATTACATCGAATTTTGAAAATCAGGATAAATTTGCACCTCTTATTCCTACGGGAAGAATTTCTGTCCAAACAGAGGAGGAGCTACAGATTTATTTATCAAAAGTAATTGAATACGAACAGCAGCAAGACCAGCAGTCTTCATATTCAACAGCAACAAAAGATTGGCAAAAACAAATACTACATTTTTCAGGAGGAGGTAGTTCTGGAGAGCAAAACTTGTTTCAGAATTTTCTAAATTCCATGGCTGATTATGCCGAGGGAAATTATTTTGCAGGGAAAGCTACCTTGGTTGCGAAAGACAATAACGATCCCATTTCACCTGCCGAACTTGAAGTAGTTAAAGAGAGAATTTCGGATGGTGTGAGTTTGATGAATTTCTTTGGCCATTTCACTACATCAGAATCTGGTTTTGATGTAAATATAGACGAACCCCAAAATTGGGATAATCAAGGTAAATATCCTGTATTATTGGCAAATTCCTGTTATAATGGAAATATTTTTCATAACGCATCTTCTAATTCTCAATCATTTGTTCTTACGCCAAACGCAGGTGTAATTGCATATATCGGTACTATCAACTATGGTTTCGATGGCTCACTAAATCAATATTCTTCTAATTTTTACAAGCAATTTAGTTTATACAACTACGGGGGAACAATAGCCGAACATATAAAAGGTAGCATGGATTCCGTTCTGACCGGCTCAAGTTCACTTCAAACAGAGGCAACATTTTGTCAAATGACCTTGAATGGAGATCCTATGTTGCGTTTAAATTATCACAACAAACCGGAAATTGAATTAACGGATTCAAGGGTTAGTTTTGGCCCCAGTTTGATAAGTTATGCTACTGATTCATTGGATATTTCAATTACAATTCGAAACCTTGGAAAATCTATCACGGATACAATAGTTGTGGATATTACACGTGATTTTCCAAATTCTCTTTCTGATTCTGTTTACATAGTAAATTTTACGGGACTTGATTATGAAAAGAAGATTGATTTAAAAATCCCTTTTCAGCCATCCATAGGAATTGGGTTAAATAAATTTACAATTAGAGTCGATATTCCTAATCAATACGATGAACAAGACGATGATTTATTCAATAATCAGATTACTAAAAACTTCTTCATCGATGTGGATGGTATTGAACCCATTTTACCGACCGATTTTGCTGTCGTTCCGAAAGATAGTGTTACTCTTTTTGCTTCAACTATTAATCCATTAGCACCATTTGCAACGTATCGTTTTGAAATTGATACCAATGTTACGTTCAATAGTCCATTTGCGCGTTATTCCGAAAAGTCCGGTTTAGGCGGATTGAAGCAAGTTAACCCATCAGAATGGAAATTAAAATCAAATAATCAACTTTCTGAATTAACATTAACGGATAGTTCTGTTTACTTTTGGCGAGTAGCCTTGGTTGAACCTACGTATAAGTGGAAAAGAAGATCATTTCAATTCATTAAAAACAAATCAGGTTGGGGACAAGCGGATTATGATCAATTTGTTTCTAATTCTTTTAATGGGCTTAATTTAAGTAGTCAAACTGAACAACGTAACTTTCAACCAAATGAAGCTCAAATTACCTGTTTAGCAAAAACCACAAATCAGTCTCCTGGTTATCTTGATAACGAATGGACATTAAATGGTGTTCAACAAGACTATGCCTTTTGTGACTACACTAATCCAAATTTTCATGTTGCTGTAATTGATCAATCCACTTTACAAGCATGGGGAACAAGATATACTCTCCCGAATGGAACTGTATTAAATCCACAGAACAATTTTGGGAATTTGAATGATAATAATTCACTCTGTTTCAATCGATCTATGAAGTATTTTACTTTTGGACAAAATTCACTTCAACAAATCAATAATTTTCAAAATTTAGTTGAGAATGAGGTTCCAAATGGTGATTATATTCTAGTTTATACACCCATTGCAACCCGATACGATTGGTGGAATGTAATCGATCCGACACTTTACACCACTTTTCAAAATTTAGGTTCTACGCAAATCGTTCCTGGAAGACCAAATAAACCGATGATTTTTCTCACGAGAAAAGGAGATCCAAGTTTTGTCGTAGAAGTTTTCACGCAGGGGAATGAGGATATTTTTATGGATACCGTAATTACTGGAATTCAATCGATAGGTAGAGAGTCATCACCACTTATTGGCCCATCCTCCCAATGGAATTCAATTTTTTGGAAACATACCGCCTTAGAGCAACCTACAGCCGATACAACTAATTTGGAAATTCAATTGTTTGATGCCTTCGGCAATTACAAAAGCTCAATTGATACAACCTTCTTTTCTGGAGATTCACTCCTTAATATAAGTAACTTATTTAGTGCAGATTCAGTTCCCTATTTAAAGGTAATTGCCAAGTATTCTGATACAACCGCGTTCACACCTTCTCAACTGAAATATTGGCAAGTCTTATATGATGGCGTTCCAGAGGCCGCAATTGATGCGTCAAATGGATATGTATTACAACCACAAAATGATACGCTTCAAGAAGGTCAAATTGGTAAGTTCGCTGTAGATATAAAGAATATCAGTAGTTTACCTATGGATTCTTTAAAGGTCAATTATTATATCATTGATCAAAATCAAGTGAGACATAATCTAGATTATCCACGACAAGATTCGTTGCTTGTAACTTCAACACTGAAAGACACCGTTTCATTTGATACGAAAGGATTAGTAGGAAACAATTGGTTTTGCATGGAGGTGAATCCATATATTGACCCACAGCTATCGCAACTTGACCAACCAGAGTTATCTCATCTGAATAATCTGTTGCAGTTTCAATTTACAGTAGTTGATGAAGATGTAAATCCATTATTGGATGTAACGTTTAATGGCCGACATATTTTAAACGAGGATATTGTTTCTCCAACAACTGAAATTTTAATTTCATTGAAAGATGAAAATCCCTATTTGATAATGAATTCCGATGCAGATACTTCACTTTTTGGAATTTATTTAACAGATCCTGATGGGATTCAAAAGCGCGTCCCTTTTATGGATGCAAGTGGAAATACAATTATGGAATGGATTCCAGCAAATTCAACAAACAAGCGATTTAAAATTAATTTCCCAACCTATTTTGAGAAATCAGGCATGTATAGTCTTTTAGTTCAAGGTAGCGATAAATCAGGGAATTTGTCCGGAGATTTGGAGTATAAAATTGATTTTGAGGTTATTCATGAATCAATGATTACTCAAATGATGAATTATCCCAATCCATTTTCAACCAGCACTCGTTTTGTTTTCACATTGACTGGTGACTATGTTCCTGATGATTTTCAAATTCAAATTATGACCGTTACTGGAAAAGTAGTTCGTGAAATTGATGAGGTAGAATTTGGACCAATTGCAATTGGAAAAAATATTTCTGAATTTGCATGGGATGGACGAGATCAATTTGGAGATGTACTGGCAAATGGAGTTTATTTGTATCGCGTAAAAGCCAAAATAAATGGTGAGGACATCAAAAGATTGGAATCGGGGGCTGACGCTTATTTTAACAAAGAGATTGGCAAAATGTATATGATTCGTTGATTAAAAACCTGAGTTCGATTTATAAAATTGGATTCAGACCGCTCAGAAACAATGAGTTACGAACTACGTTATTGAAGATTTACCTTCGGTGCTACTTCGTGGTATCGGGATAAATCGAAAAAGGATTGCGAAGTAAATCGTTGTTTATCAACGGAATAGTAATAAACTTTAAATAAAAACCAGTTATACTGTGTTGTTCCCTCTCAATTTAGCCCGCTAAATTTTCGAGTAAACGTCTTGTCTAACAGATTTTTATGTTAATCTTAATTTCAAATTTTAGAATCGAACTCAGGTTAAAAAAACTTACAACTAAAAATCGCCGTATCATCATCGTATTTTTGTTTTCCTTTCCATTCTTCTAATTTTGAAAAAATAATGGAATTCATATCTTCCATAGCTAGGTCGGAATACAATTCAATGTTTGCAACTAAGTGTTCAATTCCAAATTGTTCTCCTTCCTCGTTCTCCAACTCAACAATACCATCAGTATACAATACCAAACTTGAATTAGGTGTAATCGTTAAATGACCCACTTTTACCGAGGGGAGTTCATCCAGCATCCCTAATCCGGTGCAGCCACTTTCCAACATA
>Ga0315908_10001899_pt1 | contig 15526 bp, 16 predicted proteins | sample LakEriMetagenome_12_FD_203520 | JGI IMG/M metagenome (GOLD analysis project Ga0315908, IMG submission 203520) | Freshwater fungal communities from buoy surface, Lake Erie, Ohio, United States - Buoy 4 MA124 | ecosystem: Environmental > Aquatic > Freshwater > Lake > Lake biofilm | place: USA... | reverse complement strand
TCGCCCGACATTGTCTCTTGTATTTTAGTCTCTCATCTATTAGTCTCTCATCTCATAGTCTTATCTAAAACACTTCACTGGCTTCTTTGAGTTTTTCCATGTTGTTCACCAACTGCAACTCATCGACAATTTTTTGGATATCGCCATTCATGATGTTCCCCAAATCATAGAGCGTAAGCCCTACACGGTGATCGGTTACACGGCCTTGGGCATAATTGTAAGTACGGATCTTGGCCGAACGGTCACCCGAACTCACCTGCGAGGTACGTTTTTTGGCATCCTCTTCTTGTTTTTTGGCCAATTCTTGTTCGTACAAACGCGAACGCAATACGGTCAAGGCTTTGTCTTTGTTTTTATGTTGTGATTTTTCGTCCTGGCATTGGGCCACCAATCCGGTTGGAATGTGGGTCATACGCACTGCCGATTTGGTGGTATTTACCGATTGTCCTCCAGGTCCTGACGAACAAAAGAAGTCAATACGCACGTCATTCATATCAATTTGCACATCAAATTCTTCGGCTTCTGGCAATACCATTACCGTGGCTGCCGAGGTGTGCACACGCCCTTGGGTCTCGGTTTGTGGAACCCGTTGCACGCGGTGGACGCCCGCTTCAAATTTTAAGGTGCCGTATACATCTTCGCCGGTAACTTCAAAAATCACCTCTTTGAATCCACCTGAAGTTCCTTCGTTCATGTCTACTACTGAGGTGCGCCAGCCGCGACCTTCGCAATATTTGGTGTACATGCGGTATAAATCTCCTGCAAAAATACTGGCCTCGTCGCCACCGGTTCCGGCACGAATTTCAACCATCACATTTTTGGCATCTTCTGGATCTTTTGGGATCAACAAAAACTTGATTTCTTCTTCCAATTCGGGCAAACGTTCTTTGGCTTCGTCCAATTGCATTTTGGCCATATCGACCATCTCGGCATCGCTGCCATCGGCAAGAATTTCATTGGCCTCCTCGATATTACCCATTAGGTTTACATATTCGTCGCGTTTCTCGGAAAGCGCCTTAAGGTCTTTGTACTCTTTGTTGAGTTGTACATAGCGCTTTTGATCGGCGATTACATCGGGCTGGATTATTAAATCCGAAATTTCGTCAAAACGTTGCTTTACTATTTGAAGTCTATCTAACATGGTAATTCCTTTATTTGGCCCGCAAATTTAGGGAAAAGAAAGTAGAATTGGATTTTAGATTTTGGATTTTTTTTGAGCGGGAACATTCCAAACCACGCGAATGGAACTCATTTACTGCTCTTTTTTTCTTTATTATTGCACAACCAAAAATTTAGCACAACGCAGCATGAAAAAACAAATTCTATTGGCCTTGCTTTTGCTGGTCATTTCTTGTAAAAAAGACAACCTAGCCGATAAACTCAATCCGGCCCAATGGATTGTGGGCAATTGGGAACAAAAAACAGACAAAGGAATCTTGACCGAATCATGGCAACGTCAAAACGACAGCGTTTTTGTGGGAAGCACTTATTTTATAAATGAATCCGACACCCTGCATAGCGAAACCATTTTGCTCGAACAACGTTCCGACAGCATTACCTACTCGGCCAAAGTGAAAGGGCAAAACAACGACAAAGCCGTGCCATTTACCTTAACAACGGCAAACACCAATACCTTGGTCTTTGAAAACCCTGCCCACGATTACCCACAAAAAATGGTGTACCAAAAAAACAAATCCAATGGCTTAGTGGTAACGGTTTCGGGAATGCTAAGCGGAAAAAAAAGTGTGGAGAAATATACGATGACTAGAAAGTAATATATTGCTGTAGTAGAAATTTCTTAAAGCCATGGGGATGATGAAAGACCTAATAATTCTGAAGCTGTATTTTTCTTTATCTTTAGATTAAACCAAATCAATAAACCTATCTCTTAATGCAAAAAAAAAGCTTGATGAAAATTATACTTCCTTATATCTTTTTATCTATGGTTCACCTCTCGTGTTTCAATGACAATTCGGGCGAACAGCAAATTTCTGAAGCATATAAAATAACAAAGTCTATTTCTTACGACAATGTTAATGTCGACGTTATCATTGATAAACCGGCACTAAACGAAGTTGATGTTTTGATTACTTATCATGGCACCGTACAAAATGATAACGCTATTTTATCAGCGGCAGAAAATACACTTAATCAATTTAAAAACATATTAAGCCGACAAGATCTGATGATTGTGAGTGTAGCACATCCTCAACGATCTATTCTCTTTGGTGACAACATCAATCAAGCTGAAGCTGCTTTGCTTTGGGTAAAGCACAAAGCAAATGAAGAGCTAGGAATTACAGTTAAAAAAATATTTTTAGCCGGACATTCACAAGGTGGCTATTTAGTTACTCGGCTAAACACTATGCATCAAACCAATGGTGTAATAGCTAATGCACCTGGTCCTTTAAATTTAGTTTACAGATGTCAATTGGAAGAAAATGGACTAATTGCTGCAAGTTACGTCTGTGATAATTTGAGAAATGTATATGGAACTACTGCAGTGAATTCAGATGCCTATTACCAGAGATCGTTGTTAAACTTTACCAACGGATTTAAATCGGATATTTTGTTTATTCAAGGGCTAAATGACGTGCCCATCCAACTGTATTCTTGGCCCATTTTTAAACAAGATGTATTGGATTGTACCAATTGCCAAAATCGTCAATTTGTTGAAATACCGGGTGCTGGACATACTGCACTTTTCGAGAGCCAAACAGCCAAGACTGAATTTAATTATTTTATCGACAGCCACTAATAACAAAACCAAACTCAATTGTCGCTTGACATACAAAGCATTCCTGCCGAAATTCCTGTCGAAATGTGTTATTTGGGTTGGCAAGAAAGTTTGGACAAACTAAAACGATTGGTAGAACCCAACATCCCAGCCATGGAGCATTTGCAAATTAAACCAACTTCTTAAAAAATCAACGATACAAAACTTCGTTTAGCAACTCAATAATAGGTGTATATACGAAGTTTAATATCGTATATATACAAGTTACCTGCAAGTGTAGCGAACAACTCGACAACAATTAAACCTTTGACAATTTTGATAGTATAACATTTAAATTATCAACGATGAAAATAAATATACTAACTACAATTTCATTATTGCTTTTTAGCCTGACAATTCACGCTCAACAAGAAAACCAATCTTGCGGAACTTCAGTACCCAGTGAAGTATGGGAAAATGAGTTTCAAAAATTAATTTCGGAATATAAAACTGACCAAAAAACCAAAAAGCAATTTTCAACAGTTTATACAATTCCCATTATATTTCATGTAATACATAGCGGACAGCCTATTGGAACTTTTCCTAATATCTCACAAGGTCAAATCAATTCTCAGATAACTGTTTTAAATCAAGACTTTAGTGGCAACGGATTTAATTCTTCCAATTATCCTTCTAATGCTTTTGTAAATTGGGTAATCACGCAATCATTACCGTCTGCTAATACTGATAGTAACGGTAGGGTAAAAATAGCGGACGTTGGAATTCAATTTTGTTTAGCAACAAAAGATACTAATGGTAATTTATTACTCGAACCAGGAATCAATAGAATTAATTACCTGTCTTTGAATTTGCCAAATCCGAGTAGTTATGCTACTCAAGCTACCATGAAATCCTATCTTGACAATATTCTTAAGCCTCAGACCATTTGGGACGTAACTAAATATCTTAATGTTTGGATTACAGATAAAAACAGTGCTCTAAACTATACCGGAGTATCATCGGTCCCTCCTTTAAGTGGCTTATTGGGCGTGCCTAATAATTCGACCGATACAACCGATGGAATTTGGTGTTTTGCGAAAGTAATTGGTTCTAACAATTTATTTCCTACTGGTATTTATGGTTCCCCAATGGTTGAAGGTAGAACACTTACACATGAGGTTGGACATTATTTGGGACTCAGACATATTTGGGGTGATGGGGCTTGTGTCACGGATTACTGTGACGATACGCCACCAGCAGCAGCACAAAATGTTGGAGCACCAACTTATCCATTAAATGTTGGCTCATGTAGCAGCCCGACAAATGCACCAGAAGGAGAAATGTTTATGAATTTTATGGATTATCCTTGGGACCCATACAAGTATATGTTTACTACAGACCAAGCTACAAGAATGCAGACTGCCATGCTAAACAGTCCATACAGAAATCAATTAGGAACTCATGGTTTGTGTTCGGCTCCTCTTGGACTAAATAATTTAAATTTAAATGATAATATTTCCATTTATCCAAATTCAGCTAAGACAGAATTAAATATAAATGTTTCCCAAAACGACATAAATGAACTTTCAATAAGCAACTTATTTGGACAAGTTCTAATCATATCACAAAATCAAAACCGTATTGACATTTCTAATTTAACCAATGGCATATACATTATAACAATAAAAAAAGGGCAAAATAAATACACGAAAAAATTCATCAAAGAATGATAACAACGGAGAAAACGCCAGCAGGTAACAGCACATTAGCAATAGGCGGGGTTTTGTCTCCGCTTGACAGTTTTGCGGTAGCCGAAAGTTCAGGTCTCCGAACAAACTTCTGTGCTGAAAAGCCCGCCCATCGCCAATCTGCAAAACGTTAGCGGTAATTTTACAAAACGACATGGAATGAAAATGAAATCAAAATTGACCTATAAAACATAAAAAAATTGCAGGAAAAAATAGTTAAACCATTATTTTTTTCTGACAATATAACTATAAAATGGACTGACAAAAACAAAATGAAAATATATAAAATTCTTAAAGAATACAAGACACAATATGTAAATCCAATTGTTTTAAATGTTGGAGAAAAAGTTATCTTAGGAGAAGAAGAAAAGGAAGAAAAATGGAAAGGTTGGATTTGGGCGGAAAGTAAAATCAATAAAGGTTGGATTCCTATACAAATACTTGAAATCTCTGACGACAAAAAAACAGGAACAATATTGGAATTTTATTCAGCAAAGGAATTGAACGTGGACAAAGACGACATAGTTGAAAAAATAAAATCTTTGAATGGTTGGACTTGGTCGAGAAATTTAAGAACAGAAAATGAAGGTTGGATACCCGATGAAATTATTGAATAAAAACTACCGCTAACAAGGGTTTTGCGTCAGGCGGGCTGACGTGCTAAATTCAACATTTGTGCATTTTGTAAATTTTTGTACTTTAGCCAAGCGTTAGTGCATTTAAACCCGCCCGAACGCAAAGCCCCGACCGTTAAGAAAAGTTATCCCTATTAAAATTTATAAAATTAAAGTGCAAAAAAAATCCCGAGCCAACACTCGGGATTTTTAATTTATAACTATAGATTTACTTAATTCTTCACAGGAATATTCGCCAAAATTTCGAGTAAAAATTTCCAGAATTTTTGCGAAGATGATATTGAGGCACGTTCGTCGGGGCTGTGGGCACCGTGTATGGTTGGGCCAAACGAAATCATGTCCATGTTGGGGTAATTGGTTCCCAAGATACCACATTCTAAACCAGCATGGCATGCCACTACATTGGGCTTTTGACCGTTTTGTTTTTCGTAGATGGATACCAACACATCCAATATTTCAGATTTCACATTGGGCGTCCAACCGGGATAGCTTCCGCCAAATTCCACTTCGCAGCCAAACAATTCGTAGGCCGAGCGCAAGCCATTGGCCAAATCCATTTTGGAAGTTTCAACCGAGGAACGCGTGAGGTTTTGGATGGAAATTTCGCCGTCTTTTACCAGCACACGAGCAATGTTATTCGAGGTTTCAACCAAATCTTCCATATCGGCACTCATACGGTACACGCCGTTGTGCGCGGCATAGATGGCACGCAACAAACCTTCTTGTACACCCAAGTCCATCACCTGGGTTGGGGTAGTTTGGCTCTTCACGATGTCAATCGTCAAGTTGGGCTCCGTGGTTTTGTATTCTGTTTTGATGTCGCCAATAATTTCTTGCATGTCAAACGCAAAGGCTTCATCATACATTTGGGCAATGATCACCTGCGCAACACTTTCTCTTGGAATCGCATTGCGCAAGCTTCCACCGGATATTTCGGCAATCTGTAAGCCAAAATTTTCAAAGCCATCAAACAACAAACGGTTCATGATTTTGTTGGCGTTGCCCAATCCTTTGTTGATGTCCATACCCGAATGTCCGCCGTTTAAGCCTTTTACGGTAATGGTATAGCCCACTGAGGCTTCGGGAGTTTCTTCTTGTTTGTAGGTTCTTGTGGCCGTTACGTCAATTCCACCGGCACAACCAATGTCAATTTCATCGTCTTCTTCAGTATCTAAATTCAATAAAATTTCACCTTGCAAGATACCTCCTTTGAGATTTAAAGCACCGGTCATTCCGGTTTCTTCATCAATGGTAAACAAGGCTTCAATCGCCGGATGAGCAATGTCGGTGCTTTCTAAAATGGCCATGATGGCGGCAACGCCCAATCCATTATCGGCGCCCAAGGTAGTTCCTTTGGCACGCACCCAGTCGCCATCTACATACATGTCGATGCCTTGAGTAAGGAAATCAAATGTGGTGTCGTTGTTTTTTTGGTGTACCATATCCAAATGGCCTTGCAGCACTATGGGTTTGCGGTTTTCCATGCCTGCGGTGGCGGGCTTGCGGATGATTACGTTGCGAATTTCATCCTCAAACGTTTCTAGACCCAAATTGGTTCCAAAGTCTTTCATGAAAGCAATCACGCGCTCTTCTTTTTTAGAAGGACGGGGCACTGCGTTCAAATCGGCAAATTTGTTCCAAAGCGGTTGTGGGGCTAGGTTGCGTATTTCTTGACTCATGATTGTAATTTTAGTGCGCCAAAGGTACAAAGCGAATGCTGTTTTTGAATGCGCTGAAAGAAATATTTTACACACAAAAAACGTACTTTCGCTTTCAAGTTTACGCCATGAAAAACCGGAAATTATTCTTGTATTTTTTACTGTTTCAGTTCCTGTTTTGGGGGCTACTCTCCTATTTCCCAATACAGATAGAACACTATTACAGCACTGGACTGTACCCCATTTGGGCTTTATTTCTGCGTGCCGTATTGGGTTGGATACCCTTTTCGGTGGGCGATGTGGGGTATGGTCTAGTGCTAATTCTTGCAGCCAAATGGAGTTGCAATACCCTAAAAAAAAGAAATTGGAATTTGGGACTTTGGCAATTAATACGTTTTTTTTCCATTGGCTACTTTGTGTTTTATTTGGTCTGGGGGCTCAATTATTCGCGTGAACCTTTACATACCAAACTTGCCCTTAACCGAGAATACACACCGAAACAATTGTATGATTTTACCAAATATCTACTGCGTAAAACCAATGCCCTACAGCTGCAAATCACCCACAATCCCCATCAAAAAGTGCGGTTGCCGTTTTCAAAAGCCGAGGCTTTGCAAAGTCCGTTGTTGGGTTACGCAGCCTTGCCCACTTCCATTGCTCCCGAAAATAATCAACAGACCAGCATCAAACGCTCGTTGTTTAGCACCCCGCTTTCCTATATGGGATTTGGCGGCTACTTGAATCCGTTTACGCTCGAGGCACAGGTAAACACCAACGGACCGGGCTATGTATTGCCCATGACCGCTGCACACGAGATGGCACATCAGTTGGGCTATGCCAGCGAAAGTGAATGCAATTTTATTGGTTTTTTGGCGGCTTCCAAGCACCCCGATCCGGTGGTAAACTATTCGGCTTATACTTTGGCTTTACGCTATTGTTTGGGGGAATGGAGCGAACGTGATCCCAAATTGGCTAAACTATTTATTGGCAAGTTGAATCCAGGCGTTTTGAAAAATTTTCAGGAAAGTGAAACCTATTGGGCGCAGTACGAAACCCCCATCGAAACCGGATTTAAATGGTTTTACGATTCGTATTTAAAGTACAATCAACAAGAGGAAGGGCTTGAAAGTTACAGCAAGTTTATTGACTTACTAATTCATTATCAACTCCAACAAAAAGACGCGTTTTAAAGTACAACTTCCATCTCTTCTATGGGTGTTACCTTCAAGAATGACGTATGTTGCTCAATCGCATATTCTATTTTTTCCACAATTTGTTCAATGCTGTCGTGCTCGTAATCAATCTCCAAAGGCGGTTTGATCACAAACGATTGCATGACGCCTTTCTTTTTGAGTCGAAGGCCTTTTTTGTCAAACGAACGACGAAATCCATCAATCACAATGGGAACTACAATAGGTCGGTGCTGCATAATGATGTGTGCCGTGCCTTTGCGAACGGGCTTAAACGATTTGGTTGTGCCTTGCGGAAAGGTAATTACCCAGCCGTCGTCTAAGGCAATTTTAATGTTTTCGGTATCGTTCAAATTGACTTCGCGTTGCACATCTTGTCCTTTGGCGCGCCAGGTGCGTTCTACCGTAATGGCACCCGCATAAGCCAAAATGCGAGGCAACCAGCCTTCTTGCATGGTTTCTTTGGCGGCCACATAATAGATATTCAACTTCGGATTCCACAAATACAAGACGTTTTTGATAGAATCGTTACGTCCGCTTAAACTGGCATTGAGCACATGAAACATGGCTACTACATCGGCAAAATACGTTTGGTGATTGGAAATAAACAACACCTTGGTGGCGGGTAATTGCCTGATAATTTCAGAGCCTTCAATCTGCAACTGGTTCATGCCTCTGTATCGTGGATGCGTGAGAAACCCAAAAATGCGAATGAGCCATTTTTTAAGAAACAGGATATGTCCGAAAGGATTTCTTTTGAAAATTCCCATAGTGATTTTGATCGATGAGGGGCAAATTTAAAAAAACTAAGCTACTGAACGAGTATTTTAAAGGTTTCTTTCAATTCACATAAAATCATGGCCGTGGCGCCCCAGACTTCGTGTCCTTGGATGATAAAACAAGGCACTTCAATCTCGGGATTATAGGATGTTGCGCGCGTTAGTATCTGAATGGGACAAGCTGTAATAAAATCGTGTAGGCTAATTTCAATCACTTGCGAAACTTCTTTTGGATCGGGTAAAAACTGCAAAGTCTCTTCAGCAAAGGCCAAAAACGGATACACCATAAAATTACTGGGTGGAATGTACAATTCGGTAAAGGAACGAACAAATGTAAGTTGTTTGGCCGGCACTCCAATTTCTTCTTCGGTTTCACGAAAAGCCGCAGCGGCAGCATGTGCATCGGTGGGTTCTATTTTTCCGCCTGGAAAAGCAATTTGCGCCGAATGCACGCCCGCATAAGTATTGCGCTGAATGAGTACCAGTTGCATTTGCTCCTTTTTGGGATACAGCAAAATCGTGACGGCAGCTTTCTTGGGGTTTAGCGCAGTCAAATCTAAGGCTTCCATCAGTGCAGCCCGCTCGGGTGGAACGGCCAACAGTTGTGCCGAAAGTCCCGGCAATTCGATGGTTTGCAGCTGGGGAAGCAAAGAAATAAATCGCGAAAATTCCATATTTAACTTGTATTTTTGACCGCTGAAAGCCGAAAAACGAAAGTAACACATTTAGTCGGCCGCACAAAAAAGTATGTATTCAAAAGCCGAAAATCAACGCCTGAAACAAGAATTCTGGGTAGCCTTTGCCCAAAAATACCCGCGCAAATGGCTGTTGTACGACACCAAAATCAAAGACCTTTCGCTCAAGTTTTTTGTAGACAATACCAAGGCGCAAGTGTGTGTAGAAATAGAAGCCAAACCCAATGAAAAACGCTGGGCCTATTTTGAACAATGGGAAGCACTCAAAACCATTTTGACTGAAGAATATCTTCTCGAAGCGGTGTTTCAACGCAATTACCCTTTAGAAAACGGAAAAGTGATTAGTCGAATTTGGGTAGAATTGCACCCCATCGCCGTGGGCAACCGAAATAATTGGGATACCATTTTTGACTTCTTTTACGAAAACATGCACGCGCTCGAATTGTTCTTTCTCGAGTACGAAGACGTCATTAAAAATATCGAATTTTAGGCTGGAATTTGCTGGCTCAAACAGTGTAAAGTCCCGAATCCCCAGATCAAATCGATGGCCGAAATGCCAATCACTTCCCGATCGGGAAAACAATCAGCCAAAATCTGCAAGGCTTTGACATCGTTGGCGTCATTAAAAGTAGGCACCAATACACAACCATTTAAAATGATAAAATTGGCGTAGCTGGCCGGCAAAGTAATGCCTTCAAACAGAATCGGTTTGGGCATGGGCAAGCACACAATATTCGGTGCCTTTCCGGTTTCTAATTTGGCCTGTTGCAACCGCTGTAAGTTGTCTTGCAAGGGTTTGTAATTGGGATCGTTGGGATTGGATTCCACTACCGTCACTACGGTATCTTCGTTTACAAATCGGCACAAATCGTCAATGTGTCCGTGGGTGTCGTCGCCCACTATGCCATCACCCAACCAAATCACATTGGTCACTCCAAAATAGTCGAGAAAAATCGCTTCGTAATCGGCTTTGGTAAAGTGGGCATTGCGTACCTGTATACTGGGATGCAACAAACATTCTTCAGAGGTAATGAGCGTGCCTTTTCCGTTCACTTCGAGCGCGCCTCCTTCTAATACCACCGGCTTTCCTTTGTATAATACTTTGGTGAGCGGCAGTTTTAAAAAGCTACTGATTTGCTGCGGAACGTGTTTGTCAAGTTGGTAGTTGGTGTATTTGGCCCAACCGTTGAAATTAAAATTCAAGGCTTCGGATTTTGCGCCATTTTTTACGATAATTGGACCCGAATCGCGCATCCAAGAACGGTTGGTTTTGTGAACAACATACGAAACTTGGGCTAGATTTACATGTGCGGCTTCGAGCAATTGGGTTACTTTAGCTTGGAGTTTGGCTGATGCCACCACTAAAATAAGCGGTTGATAGGTGGTTACTTTTTTAATGTACTCCACAAAGGCCCATTGTATGGCTTCGTATTTGCCGGGCCAATCGTTGCCGTTGTGCGGAAAACACAACAACAAAGCAGCTTGCTTTTCAAACTCGGCGGGAAATCGGCGGGTTGTACTCATCTTAGTTGTCTATGGCACGTTTGGTGATCTCTCCATAAGCGTCAATGCGTCGATCACGGAAAAATGGCCAATTTTGACGCACATTTTCTTGTAATTTCAGATCCACTTCGGCCATCAAAATTTCTTCTTGGTCGTGCGAAGCCTGTGCCAAAATTTCACCTTGAGGTCCAGCAATAAAAGAAGATCCCCAAAATTGAATGCCGGCTGTGCCAGGAATATACTGTTCTAATCCTACGCGATTGGCTGCGGCTACATAGACACCGTTGGCTACCGCGTGGCCTTTCATCACATTCATCCAAGCCCCGTGCTGATTCACGCCGTATTCGTCTTTTTCGAGCGGATGCCAACCAATGGCGGTGGGATAAAACAACACTTCGGCACCTTGAAGGGCAGTAAGTCGTGCCGCTTCGGGATACCATTGGTCCCAACAAATGAGGGTGCCAATTTTTCCTTTTTGGGTAGGAAAGGTTTTGAATCCAATATCACCAGGAGTAAAATAGAATTTTTCGTAAAAATGCGGATCGTCTGGGATATGCATTTTGCGGTACAATCCGGCCTCAGTTCCGTCGGCATCAATAATATAGGCGCTGTTGTGGTAAATGCCAGGCATGCGCTTTTCAAAAAATGGCACGATGATCACCACGCCCAATTCTTTGGCCAATTCGCTAAATGCGATAAATGAAGTGCTATATAAAGGTTCGGCCAACTCAAAATTGGCTACGTCTTCGCTTTGACAAAAATAGTGGCTGCTGTACAATTCGGGCAACGAAATCACTTCGGCTCCCTGTTGTGCTGCTTTGCGCACCCATTGGATGCATTTGGCTAGATTGTTGGCCGCTACATCATTTAAGTTGAGCTGTAATACGGCTATGGTATAGGTTGATTTTGACATCTGACGCATATTTGGCGCCAAAAATACTAATTTTTATGCAATGCCAACTCGACAACGCATGGATAAATGCCCTTGAAGAAGGCATCAGTTGTATGGAGAAAACTGTATCTTAGACGCACTAAAAATGATTTTCATGAATTTTTCAGCAAAGATGTTACGCGACGGGGCCTTGGCCGACAAAGTAATTGTGGTAACCGGCGGCGGAAGCGGCCTGGGAAAAGCGATGACGCGCTATTTTTTGGAGTTGGGTGCTCGTGTAGCCATTACTTCACGAAACTTAGAGAAACTAGAAAAAACGGCGCAAGAATTGCAGAACGAAACCGGCGAACAATGTTTGGCTATAGCTTGTGATGTTCGGCATTACGATCAGGTGGAAGCGATGTTGGCTTCAGTTCTAAAAACGTTTGGACGAGTGGATGTGTTGGTCAATAACGCGGCAGGAAATTTCATATCGCCCACCGAACGACTCTCGGCTTCGGCTTTTGACACCATCATTGATATTGTTTTGAAAGGCAGCAAAAACTGCACCTTGGCTTTTGGCAAACACTGGATCGACCACAAACAAACCAATTGTGCGGTATTAAATATTGTGACCACCTATGCCTTTACCGGATCGGCTTATGTAGTGCCGAGTGCTACAGCCAAAGCTGGCGTATTGGCCATGACCAAAAGTTTAGCGGTGGAATGGGCCAAATACGGCATCCGCACCAACGCGATTGCACCCGGCCCCTTTCCTACCGAAGGAGCCATGGACCGATTGTTACCGGGCGACTTGAGAAAACAATTTGACGTTACCAAAAAAGTTCCCGTTGGGCGTATGGGCGATCACCAAGAATTGGCCAACTTGGCCGCTTATTTGGTCTCTGATTTCTCGGCCTACATCAACGGCGAAGTGGTCGTGATTGATGGCGGTGAATGGCTGAAAGGCGCTGGACAATTTAATATGCTCGAAGCGATTCCCGATGAGATGTGGGACTTGCTCGAAGCAATGATCAAGGCCAAAAAGAACAACTAAACCATCATTATTGCAGTAAGGTAAAGGCCGATTGCGCGCTATTTGTTACTTTTACCGCATCAAATTATTTACGTATGAAAAATTATATTCTACTTGTGGCGCTAATAGGACTTCATCTGACAGCTGTTGCACAAGAAAAAGCAAAAATCAAAGGATCTAAAATTGTAACCATCACCCAAAAAGAGGTGGGTGAATTCCAATCGATAGAAGTGGGTGAAAACCTCGAAGTATATTTGATCAAAGGCGACAAAAACGGCGTAGAAATTGAAGCCGACGACAATCTGCACGACGCCATTGATCTAAAAGTTACCGGAACCAATTTGACCATTGGCACCAACAAAACCATTACAGGCGCCAAAAAATTGAGCATTCGCATCAGCTATACGCCCAAATTCAATACGGTCATTTCAAAAGGAGAATCATCGATTATGGCTTTGGCTCCCGTGCAATTGGATTCTATTGTGTTTAAAAGCTTTGACAATTCGAAGGTGTTTGCTTATTTGAATTCCAAAAATGTTACCGTTATGGCCAATGATAAATCAAAAGGCGAATGGAACATCAAAGCAGAAAAAACCAAAATTGAGTTGAGCAAAAATTCCAAAATGAAAGCCTTGATTGCCTCGCTCAGCTTAAACTGCGATTTGTACCAACGCGCTATAGCCGACATAGAAGGCGACATCAACGACATGAAATTGCGTTTGGACAATAATTCAACTTACAATGGTAAAAATTGCGCCGTAAAAAATGCAGAGCTCACCATGGAAGCCTACACCAACAGCAACATCAATGTGACTTCTACTTTGAGTATTGATGCTTCAGGCAAAGCCGAAATCCAGCTGTATGGGGATCAAAAAATAGACATGAAACGTTTTGTAGACAATGCCATTCTCTACAAGAAACCAACAAAATAAAACAAAAAGGGTTGCCTGAAAAGACAACCCTTTTTTTATGCTTGGTTACTACAATTATTCTAAAGTAGCCAAATAACGCTCAGCGTCTAAGGCTGCCATACATCCTGTTCCTGCTGCTGTAATGGCCTGACGATACACGTGGTCGGCGGCATCTCCTGCCACAAACACACCTGTCACATTGGTTTTGGATGAGCCTGCTACATTTTTGATGTAACCGGTTTCGTCTAAGGTAATATACTCTTTAAACAAAGCAGTATTTGGTGTGTGTCCAATGGCTACAAAGAAACCCGTAGCTGGAATTTCGAAGGTTTCACCCGAAGTTTTGTTGTGTGCTTTCACTCCCGTAACCACTTGTCCGTCGCCCAACACTTCTACCGTATCAGTGTGCATAATGATTTCGATGTTTTCGGTTTTACGCACACGGGCTTCCATGATTTTGGAGGCTCTAAATTGTTCGCTGCGCACCAACATGGTTACTTTTTTACACATTTTTGACAAGTAATGTGCTTCTTCACAGGCCGAATCCCCTGCTCCAACAATGACTACTTCTTGATTGCGGTAGAAGAATCCGTCGCAAACGGCGCAAGCTGAAACGCCTCCACCCAATTGCAAATAATGTTGTTCGGAAGGCAAGCCCAAATACTTGGCCGAAGCACCCGTGGAGATGATAACAGTTTGGCAATGGATCTCTTTGGTATCATTTACCCAAACTTTGTGCACGGGGCCTGAAAAATCAACTTTGGTTACCCAACCATCACGCACATCGGTACCAAAACGCTGGGCTTGTTGTTGCAACTGTACCATCATTTCTGGGCCAGTTACGCCATCTACATATCCGGGGAAATTTTCAACTTCGTTGGTGGTGGTCAATTGACCGCCTGGCTGCGTTCCTTGATACAAAACGGGATTCATACTGGCACGTGCCGCATAAATAGCTGCTGTATATCCCGCAGGTCCTGAGCCTATAATCAAACATTTTACATTTTCTATCGCTGACATATTCGTGATTTTTATAAGAGGCCCAAAGGTAAGGCATTCCGTTTAAAAGTCGAAATAGGAGTTATGAACAATTTGATTGGCGATTTGGGATTAACGATTTGGGATATTTGATTTTTGATTTTTGATTGCTTTAAGAACGAATTTCGTCTTTGACAAAATTCGAGGGCGGTAAAGAACACTTATGGCCGGATTACTTCGTGATCCTGTTAGGGGATGTTGCTCAAAAACCTTTCCATTTTTTTTTTTAAAATGAGGCCGTTTTTTTTATGCCCAAACCTGCCAAGCGAGCTTGGGGTTATAGAAAACAGGATTACTCCGTGATCCTGAGAAGGGGGGAGTTGCTCAAAAACCTTACATTTTTTTTCAAAAAATGAGGAGGGTTTTTTTAGCCCAAACCTGCCAAGCGAGCTTGGGGTTATAGAAAACAGGATTACTTCGTGATCCAGAGTTTGGGCAAGTTGCTCAAAAACCTTTCCATTTTTTTCAAAAAATGAGGAGGTTTTTTTTATGCCCAAACCCTACAAGCGAGCTTGGGGTTTGGGCATAAAAAAAACCTCCCAGCTACGCTGAAAGGTTTTTGGTCGGGGTGGCAGGATTCGAACCTGCGGCCTCCTGCTCCCAAAGCAGGCGCGATAACCGGGCTACGCTACACCCCGAAAAGCGTGTGCAAATATAGCACTAAAATTGAGTTGTCCTAATTTATTTTTAGTTTAATAATAGCAGAACTGCAGATTGAAAAACAACGAAAAAGAAAATGTAAGCTC
>Ga0315908_10001896_pt1 | contig 15535 bp, 10 predicted proteins | sample LakEriMetagenome_12_FD_203520 | JGI IMG/M metagenome (GOLD analysis project Ga0315908, IMG submission 203520) | Freshwater fungal communities from buoy surface, Lake Erie, Ohio, United States - Buoy 4 MA124 | ecosystem: Environmental > Aquatic > Freshwater > Lake > Lake biofilm | place: USA... | reverse complement strand
CTAAAATTTGAATGTGAGGAAGGAATAGAGTATTTTAAAAACGCAATTGATTTTGTTGTTTTTGAAAAAGAAAAATCATCGGGAGGCAAGTATTATTTTAAAATTATTTTAGAGAATACTCATTTTGCAACCAGTAGAAAATACAATACAGAATTATTATTGGAAAAAGGAATCAATGAAATTAAGAACTACGCTCACAAAGCTGAAATTCTAGATTTCACTTTAAATGAAGTTCTTTTTCCTGATTAATCTAATTGTAGAAATAAAAAAAAGCCACGCATTGCGTGGCTTTTCAAATTCTTAGATTGTATCTAATTAATTTGCAGCTGGAGCAGCTTCAGCTGGAGCAGCTTCAGCAGGTGCAGCAGCATCAGCTGGAGCAGCAGTTGTGTCAGCTGGAGCAGCAGTTGTATCAGCCGGAGCTTCTACTGCTGGAGTTTCTGCTGGAGCAGCAGCTTCCTCTTTTTTACAAGATACAGTTGCTAAAACAGCAACAAATGCTAAACTTAAAAGTACTTTTTTCATCTTACTTAGTTATAAAAGGTTAATTATTAATTCGGAGCAAAGATATAAATTTTTTAATAGTAAAAATTATTTTTTAATTTTTTTTCAAAAAAATAATATTTTGCAACTGTTAATTTATTTAACAATTACTGTGCCAAAAATTAAAAATCATTTAAAAATCATTAAAAATTTTAATTTAAAGGCTAATTACTTATTTTTCAGTGTTTTAATTTTCTTAGGGTGTACTAATTTCAATTCTTCAATTAAATTATTTGCACCAGCATACTTATCAATTATGAATAAAACGTATCGAATATCAACCATTACATTTCTACAAATGCTAGGATCATAGTAAATATCACTCATTGTTCCTTCCCAAACACGGTCAAAATTCAAACCAATTAAATTTCCATTGGCATCAATAGCCGGGCTTCCTGAATTTCCACCTGTAGTGTGATTTGTACCAATAAAGCAAACAGGCATTTTACCATTTTCACCATATTGACCGTAATCTTTCTTTTTATATAAGTCAATTAATTTTGCTGGCACATCAAATTCGTAATCTCCCGGTATATATTTCTCCATAGCCCCATCTAAATAAGTTACCGGAGTATAAATCGTAGCATCTTTTGGTTCATAACCTTTCACTTTTCCATAGGTAACTCTCAAAGTGCTATTTGCGTCTGGAAATATTCTAGAACCATTATTTAACTCTAATTGCGCTTTCATGTATGTTCTTTGTAAAGCGGTAATTCTCAAATTGATTTCATCATATTTAGGCGCAACTTCCTTCAAGAATTTATCGGCCATACTTTTAATAACAATAAAACCCTTATCAGTATTTAAATTTGCTAAAACTGTTTTTGAATCACCTGAAAGTAGCTCTTTAATTGTGCTGTAATTTACCAATTTTGAATTTCCATAAACATCATTCGCAAGTTCAATAGCATTGATGTTGCTCAAATTATTTGGTATAAATTCCTTAGGGGATTTTGTAGAATATAAATGAATCAATTTCTCAAATACTTTTTGATCCACATTAGCATTAAAATCTTTATAAAAATCGGCTAAACCTGCAATCAAGTTGTTTTTTCTATCGTTAAATGCTTGTTCACCTTTAGAATTATATACTTGTTCTAATTGGTATAATTTATACCCAACACTCAAAAGCTCTGTATTTCTTAAAGCCACTTCTGAAAAATAATCTCTAGCTAACGCATAAGATTTAATTTCAGTATAGTATTTTTCAAAATCGGTAAGTAAATTTCCATATTCCGCTTGTTTTCCTGCTTTTACAACCTTTTCTTGGAAAACAACTTCTTGCTTTCTTTTGATTTCAACGGCATTCGATTTTGTTAACCCTTGTGTTTCCCCAATCCATTTTTTCCAATAATTGGCAATACTTGCATATTTTGAAGCATATTGAATTTTGATCGCGTTGTCTTTTCTCATAAATCCATCTGCAACTTTCAAAGCTTGGTCACGGATTTCAATTTTTGCTGGATTTAATTCTTTTACGATTTGCTCAATTGCAACTGCCGGTAAATATTCATTTGTTTTTCCTGGGTAACCAAAAACCAATGTAAAATCATCCTCTTTTACACCATCTAATGAAACTGGTAAAAAGTGTTTTGGAGTATAAGGAACGTTATCTTTTGAATAGCTAGCTGGGTGATTGTTTTTGTCAGCGTAAATTCTAAACAAAGAAAAATCCCCAGTATGTCTTGGCCAAACCCAGTTGTCGGTATCCGAACCAAATTTCCCAATTGACGATGGTGGAGCACCTACTAAACGAACATCTTTAAATGTTTCAGTAACAAAAAGCATATACTGATTTCCTTCATAAAAAGTTCTGATTTTGTTTTCTTGCCAGCTTTCCTTTGGTAAAGAATTACTTAGTGAAGTTATGTTTTCTTGAATTTTCTTTTGTTTTTCCAATTCAGTTGCCAATGATGCAGTACCTTCCAATACTTTCGAAGTGACGTCTTCAATTTTAACAATAAAAGTCACCACCAAATCTTCATTTGGCAACTCTTCCGACATTTTATATGCCCAAAAACCATTTGTTAAATAATCATGATCTACTGTAGAGTGATTTTGAATAGCATCAAATCCACAGTGATGATTAGTTAATAATAATCCTTTAGGAGAAATAACTTCTGAAGTACATCCACCATTAAAATGCGGAACGGCATCTTTCAAACTCGATTTATTTACCGAATAAATATCGGCCGCAGTCATTTTCATGCCTAAATTTTTCATCTCTTTTTCATTCATTCCCTGTAATAATGAAGGAATCCACATTCCGCCTTGTTGCGCTTGAACTTGAATTACAAAAAATAATAGCAGTAATTTTAAATGTCTCATTTTTAATTATTTGTTAGTTAGTTTTTTTCTGAATAATATAATTCATTATGATTTCTGTAGCATTTTTATTCATTTCTACAAAGGTGCTACAAATATGTCCTTTTTCGAGACGAATGTCTGAATTTTGTAATAATTTGTCAAATGTCTCGTTCAACTCCTCTTGGTTACTTATTGAAGTACAGCCTTCCATTTTTACTAATGCGGTTGCTTCCGCAAAATGACTGTAATTCGGTCCAATTATTATTGGCACACCAAAGGTAGCAGGTTCTAAAATATTATGAACACCAGGTTTTCCAAAGCCTCCACCCACATAGGCTATATCAGCATAACTGTATATTTTAGTCAAAATACCAATTATATCAATAATTAATACATCGTATTCATTCAATTTTGAAGCGTCTAAATCATTGAAATTAATCGAAGAAAATAACATGGTTTTTTTAGAAATTTGATTTTTTAAATCGGCAATCTGATCTTTATTAATGTTATGAGGAGCAATAATAAATTTTACATTATTGGACGAATTCATGTAATCTACCAATAGCGATTCGTCTTTTGGCCAAGAACTTCCCACGACTACTGTAAGGGTATTGTTTTTAAATTTCTCAATAAAATCCAGTTGGTTGTTTTGATTTAAAATTGCGAAAACTCGATCAAAACGGGTGTCACCAGAAACAGTTACATTCGTTATCCCAAGTTTTAATAACAACTCTTTAGAACTTGAATTTTGAACAAAAAAATGTTCAAATGCATCTAAAGCTTTTCTGTAAAAACCGCCATACCATTTGAAAAAGACCTGCTTTTCTCTGAAAATACCAGAAATTAAATACGTTGGAATTTCCCTATTTTGTAATGCATTTAAGTAATTTGGCCAATATTCATATTTAATAAAGAAAGCCATATCGGGACGTACGATTTTCATGAATTGTTCCACATTGGTTTGCGTATCTAAAGGCAAATAAACGGTAACGTCGGCAAGGGTATTATTTTTACGAACTTCATAACCTGAAGGTGAAAAAAAAGTCAATACAATCAAGTGATTTGGAAATCTACTTTTTATTCGTTCCATCACTGGTAATCCTTGCTCATACTCACCTAATGAAGCCGCATGAAACCAAATCGTTTTATCGTAGTACTTAATTTTATTTGATAATATTTTAAAAACGGACTTTCTACCTTCAACAAAAAGTTTAATTTTTTTGCTAAAAAGCCCCACGATTTTTAAAATAAAATCGGCCAAAACCACGATTAAATTATATATAAATAACATTGATTGTAATTTGTGGCGCTAAAATACATCACTTTATAGAATTTTCATTGATATAACTCATTAAATAACTATTTTTGTATTCAGTTTGAAGAAATTACAATAGATATTCGCCGATTTTCTTTAAATTTCAAAACTTATTTAATCTATTTATTGATGAAAAAAATCCAAATGGTTGACCTGAAAGGGCAATACGAAGCTATCAAAGAAACGGTAAATAACTCTATTCAAGAAGTTTTAGATACCAATACTTATATAAATGGACCTCAAGTTCAGCAATTTCAAAAAAACTTAGAGAACTACCTAGATGTAAAACATGTAATTCCATGTGCAAATGGAACGGATGCATTACAAATTGCAATGATGGGTTTAAATTTAAAGCCTGGTGATGAGGTGATTACTGCCGATTTTACCTTTGCCGCAACTGTAGAAGTGATTGCGTTATTACAGTTAACACCTGTTTTAGTCGATGTGGATTTAGTAAATATGAATATTTCTATCGAAGCCATCAAAAAAGCGATTACGCCAAAAACCAAAGCCATTGTGCCTGTTCATTTGTTTGGTCGTGCCGCCAATATGGAAGCAATAATGCGCATCGCAAACGAACATAATTTATACGTAATTGAAGATAACGCTCAAGCTATTGGTGCTAATTGCAAATTTTCTGATGGAACTAAAAAGAAAGTGGGAACCATAGGACATGTAGGATCTACTTCCTTTTTTCCTTCAAAAAATTTAGGTTGTTATGGAGACGGAGGTGCTATTTTCACTAATGATGATGCACTTGCACACCAACTTCGTGGAATTGTAAATCACGGTATGTACGTTCGTTACCATCACGATGTAGTAGGAGTAAATTCCCGTTTGGACAGTATTCAAGCAGCGGTTTTAAATGCAAAATTACCGTTGTTAGATCAATATAATGCAGCTCGTCAAAATGCAGCTAGAAAATATTCTGCCGCTTTTGAAGGCCACAAAAAAATTATTGCACCAAGTATTTGCGACATCTGCGACTGCCATGTTTTTCACCAATATACACTTAGAATTATCGATGGTGACCGCGATGGATTGATGCAACATTTATTGGACAAAGGAATTCCATGCGCTATTTATTACCCAATTCCGTTGCATTCTCAAAAGGCCTACATGGACACGAGATACAAGGAAGAGGATTTTCCAGTAACCAATTTATTGGCAAAACAAGTCATTTCTTTGCCAATGCACACTGAATTAGATGACGAACAAATTAAGTTCATCACCGATTCAGTATTGGAATATTTGAAATAATTTTTTCAGGAGCTATTTCCTGCTTTTCGTTTCAATCTTTTTGTTTTTAAGAAAAAACAAAAAGGATTTTCACTTCAATCAGGGCTAATAATATAAAAGAGTATAAATGAAGATTTTAGTAACAGGAGGTTTGGGATTTATAGGTTCACACACTGTGGTTGAACTTCAGAACGAAGGGTTTGAAGTGGTTATCATAGATAATCTTTCTAATTCCTCTGAAACTGTAATAGACGGAATTGTTACTATAACAGGTAAAAAACCAGCGTTTGAAAACCTTGATGTAAGAGAAAAAGCTGCTGTTCAAAATTTCTTCAAGAAACACAATGATATAGAAGGAGTCATTCATTTTGCAGCTTCAAAAGCAGTTGGTGAAAGTGTTGAAAATCCCTTGTTATATTATGAAAATAATATCAATTCTTTAGTTTACCTACTTCAAGAATTACAAAATAAACCGAGTTCTAATTTCATTTTTAGTTCTTCTTGCACTGTTTACGGTCAGGCTGAAGAAATGCCAATAACTGAAAATGCACCCATTCAAGTAGCGATGTCTCCCTACGGAAACACCAAACAAATTGGGGAAGAAATTATTCTCGATGTGGCTAAAGTATCCAATATCAAAGCAATTTTGTTGCGTTATTTCAATCCTATTGGAGCACATCCATCAGCAGCTATTGGAGAATTACCAATTGGAGTTCCACAAAATTTAGTTCCATTTATTACCCAAACGGGCATTGGATTAAGAAAAGAATTGTCGGTCTACGGTAACGATTATCCAACTCCAGATGGAACTGCAATTCGCGATTATATCCACATAGTAGATTTGGCGAAAGCCCATGTAATTGCATTGCAACGCCTATTAGAAAATAAAAACGAAAGCAATATTGAAACCTTCAATCTTGGAACAGGAAAAGGAAGTTCCGTTTTAGAGGTAATACAAGCATTCGAAAAAGTTAGCGGTCAGAAATTACCCTACAAAATCGTTGATAGGAGAGAAGGGGATATTACTGCGGCCTTCGCCAATACCGAAAAAGCAAATACTATTTTAGGTTGGAAAGCTGAATCAACGCTTGAAGAAGCGGTGGCTAGCGCTTGGAAATGGGAACAAAAAATTCGTTCCTAATTTGATTAATCCAATGAGTCAAATTCAAAATATACTTATAATTGGTTTCGTTTGGCCAGAACCAAATTCTTCGGCTGCAGGGACTCGAATGGAGCAATTACTGATTTTATTCAAAGAATGGGGCTGGAAAGTAACGTATGCAACTCCAGCAATGGAAACTGATTTTATGATTGATTTGGCTGCTATAGGAGTTGATAAAAAAGCCATAAAATTAAATTGTTCCAGTTTTGATCTATTTGTACAAGAGTTAAACCCCAAGATGGTATTTTTCGATCGGTTTTTGATGGAAGAACAATTTGGCTGGCGAGTGGCCGAATTTTGTCCAAATGCATTAAGAATATTAGATACAATAGACCTTCATTGTTTGCGATTATCTCGCCAAAAAGCATTCAAAGAAAAACGCAAATTTGAATTTCAAGATCTATTAACAGAAGAAATTTCGAAACGAGAAATTGCAAGTATTTTACGTTGTGATCTTTCGATAATGGTTTCGGAAGTGGAAATGGATTTGTTACAAAATACCTTTAAAATAGATTCTGATTTATTGTATTATCTCCCTTTATTTTTAGATCCAATTTCTTCAGAAGATCGTGTTAATTGGTTGCCATTTGAAGATAGAAAAGATTTTATTTTTATAGGAAATTTTGTTCACGAACCCAATTGGAATGCGGTCCAATATTTAAATGAAACGATTTGGCCTTTAATTAGAAAAGAAATGCCAGAAGCCAATTTACTAGTTTACGGTGCCTACCCATCTCAAAAGGTGTTGCAATTGCACCAACCAAAAAAAGGATTTCATATTCTTGGGCGTGCTGAAAATGCTCAAGAAGTAGTTTCAAAAGCCAAAGTTGTTTTGGCTCCCTTACGATTTGGGGCTGGAATAAAAGGAAAATTATTAGAAGCAATGCAATGTGGAACTCCAAGTGTAACGACTTCAATTGGTGCAGAATCGATGAATGGTGATCTTCGGTGGAATGGTTTTATAACCGATGAGCCAGCAGAATTTGCTTCGAAAGCAATAATGTTATATAATGACAAATCGATTTGGGAATCAGCTAAAAATAATGGAATTAAAATTGTAGAAAAACGCTATTTGAAGTCCGATTTTGTAAATGATTTTAAAGAGGTAATTTGTAATTTGGAGGCCAATATTAAACAACATCGGTTAAAGAATTTTATTGGTTCTGTTTTACAACACCAGTCTCTTCAAAGTAGTAAATACATGTCGAAGTGGATTGAAGAGAAGAATAAATAAAAAAGTCCCGTAATAATTACAGGACTTTTTTTATAAATAGATATTGAAAACTTACGCCAACATTGTAACTGGATTTTCAATGTATTGTTTTAATGTTTGAAGGAATTGTGCTCCTGTTGCACCGTCAATTGTTCGGTGATCGCAAGCTAATGAAAGCATCATGGTATTTCCAACTACAATTTGTCCGTTTTTTACTACTGGTTTTTCAACAATTGCTCCTACAGATAAAATAGCAGAATTAGGTTGGTTGATAATAGAATTGAATTCAGTTATTCCAAACATTCCTAAATTAGAAATAGTGAAAGTACTACCTTCCATTTCTGATGGTAATAATTTTTTGCTTTTTGCTCTTCCAGCAAGATCTCTAACATTTTCTCCTATTTGTGATAAACTCATTGCATCAGTAAATGGTAAAACAGGAACTACTAGTCCATCTTCAACTGCAACTGCAACTCCAATATTCACGTGATAATTGATAAGAATTGAATCTTCTCTCCATTGTGAATTTATTTTTGGATGTTTTTTTAATGCCAATGCGCTTGCTTTAATTACCATATCGTTAAATGATACTTTCGTATCTGGAACGCTATTAATAATTGTTCTAGATTTCATTGCTTCATCCATTGAAACCTCAATAACAAGGTTGTAATGTGGAGCTGTAAATAAAGATTCAGCCAAACGTTTTGCAATAATTTTGCGCATTTGTGAATTCTTAATCTCTTCAGTCATTTTTTCTCCCGCTGGGACAACTGGTCTTGCAGTAACTGGAGCTGCTTCTATTGGAGCAGAAATAGTTGGTTGAGCTGCTCCGGCCGAAGTTCCCGGTACAAAATTCTCAACATCACTTTTTATAATTCTTCCATTTTCACCAGAACCATTAACTTGAGAAAGGTTAATTCCTTTTTCTTCAGCTATTTTTCTTGCTAATGGAGATACGAATACTCTTTCATTTGAAGAACTTGCAGGAGCTTGTTCAGAGGTAGAAGCTGTTTCAGAAACTGTTTCTTTTGCAATTTCAATTGGTGCTGCTGCGCCTGTAGCTGAAAAATTTTCAGCAATCCCAGTAATATCGGTTCCTGCTGGTCCTATTATTGCTAAAAGTGAGTCACAAGGAGCAGTTCCGCCTTCTGGAATTCCAATAAATAATAAGGTACCAGCATTGAAAGATTCAAATTCCATAGTGGCTTTATCCGTTTCAATTTCAGCAAGAATATCACCTTCAGCAACTTTATCGCCTACTTTCTTTAACCAAGTTGCCACTGTTCCATCAGTCATTGTATCACTTAAACGAGGCATTGTAACTACTACAACTCCTTTAGGTAAAGATGTTGGTTGTTGGTTATTGGTTGTTGGAGTTGCTGAAACTACTGTTTCTTCAACTGCTGCAGTTTCAACTTTTGCAGGAGTTGAATTAATTAAATCAGAAATATCTTCTCCTTCTTTTCCTATTATTGCTAATAATGAGTCACATGCTGCCGATTCACCTTCTTTAATTCCAATGTACAAAAGAGTACCAGAATTAAAAGATTCAAATTCCATTGTTGCTTTATCTGTTTCGATTTCTGCAAGAATATCACCTTCAGAAACTTTATCACCCACTTTTTTAAGCCATGAAGCTACAGTTCCTTCGGTCATCGTATCGCTCAATCGAGGCATGGTAATTACTTTTGCCATAATTATTTCAGTTTATGAGGGATAAATGGATAGTTTTCTTGTTCGTAAACAACGTCATATAGTTGTTGTATTTCCGGAAATGGAGATTCCTCAGCAAATGTTGCGCATTCCTCAACTAAGTCTTTTACTCTTTCGTCAATAGCTTCAATTTCTTCTGCTGTAGCATATTTTTGATCCATAATCACATCTAAAACTTGTGTAATTGGATCAATTTTTCTGTATTCGTCCACTTCTTCTTTTGTACGATATAATTGTGCATCCGACATAGAGTGGCCTCTGTAACGGTATGTTTTCATTTCTAAAAATGTAGGTCCGTCACCACGACGAGCTCTGTCAATTGCTTCGTGCATTGCTTCAGCAACTTTCACAGGATTCATTCCATCAACTGGTCCACAAGGCATTTCATAACCTAATCCAAGTTTCCAAATATCGGTATGATTTGCTGTTCTTTCAACAGAAGTTCCCATAGCATAACCATTGTTTTCTACAATAAATACTACCGGTAATTTCCACAACATAGCCATGTTAAAAGCTTCGTGAAGGGATCCCTGACGTGCAGCACCATCACCAAAATAAGTCATTGTAACTCCACCAGTTTCAAAATATTTATCAGCAAAAGCCATTCCAGCTCCTACAGGAATTTGAGCTCCAACAATTCCATGACCTCCAAAGAAACCATGTTCTTTAGAAAAAATGTGCATTGAACCTCCCATACCTTTTGAAGTACCAGTTACTTTTCCTAACAATTCAGCCATTACTTTTCTAGGATCAACTCCCATTCCAATTGGCTGTACGTGATTTCTATAGGCAGTAATCATTTTATCTTTTGACAAGTCCATAGCGTGTAATGCACCAGCTAAAACAGCTTCTTGGCCATTGTATAAATGTAGGAAACCTCTTACTTTTTGTTGAATGTAAAGCGCCGCTAATTTGTCTTCAAATTTTCTCCAAAGTAGCATGTCTTCGTACCACTTTAAGTAAACTTCTTTTGTAACTTCTTTCATTTTGGTAGATTGTTTATTGTATCTGCATTATAATAACTATTTGAAAAATAGAAATTCACACAAATTTCAAGATGCAAAAATAATACATTACTTCTAAGAAGTAAAATATAATAGTATTTTTATTTAATAATTTATGGCCATCACTATTAATAGTATTTATTAGTTCATTTTTTTATGAAATTTTCTAATAATGGCATTATTTTTAAATATATTGTAATTTAAATGCTTTAAAAGCATTGTATTTTCTACAATAATTTTTTATCAAACATAAGTGGCAATAAATTCTTCAATGAATCTGATTTATAAACGTTTCCAGATTCTCCCATAAAATAAATTTCAATGGGTTGTTCTTGTTTTATTTCATATTCAGAAATTGATTGGCGACAAGCCCCACATGGCGGAATAGGAGTAAGTGTTGGGTTGTGATCTGAAGTTGCAGAAATTACAATTTTAGTAATTTTCGCATCAGGATAAAGCGCCCCAGCTGAAAAGATAGCTACTCTCTCTGCACAAAGACCAGATGGATAAGCTGCATTTTCTTGGTTTGAACCTAAAACAATTTTATTATTATCCAACATTATCGCAACTCCTACTCGAAAATGGGAATAGGGAGCGTAGGCTTTCTTTCTTACTTCAATTGCTTGTTCTATCAATGAAAAAATATCAGTAGGTAATTCTGACACAGAATCAAAAACGGCGAAGGTGGTTGTAATACTTATTTCTTTCATAATTTTTGAGGAAAAAAAATCCAAATTTCATTGAAATTTGGATTATAATTTTCTTAATATTTAACTATTAATATTCTTCGTATTTATCTCCAAAGTTAAATGTTAAGGAGAATCGTAAGGTATTTTCTAATGGGTTTTGAACTTTTGATGTTGACATTAGATAAGAAACATCAATCTTAACCACATTGTATTTGAATCCTGCACCAAAAGTAAAATACTGTCTTGCACCTTTCAAGGGACTTTCATGAAAATAACCCATTCGCATGGCAAAAGAATCTTGATATAAATACTCTGCAGCTGCAGAATAAGTTATTTCTCGTAACTCTTCGCTAAAACCTCCTGGGGCATCATTAAAAGATTTAAAAACACCAGATACCCATCCAATTTTTTTATAATCGTCATTAGCGTCTCTTAAATCTTGAGTATTTGTTAAACCATCTTGATTGTAATCATAAATATTAGAACTGTCAACTTGAGGTGTTGGAACTAGCAATTTACTAATTTCTAAGCTTGTTGTAATTTTGTTATAATCATCAAATATAAAATCAAAACCTCCACCTAATTTCATTTGTGCAGGTAAAAAATTGGCATTGATATCAGAAACATTAGCGTCGTAATTTATTTTTGGACCCAAGTTTTGAAAGTTGAAACCCAATCGGTAGCGTCCGTCAAAATCTGTAAAAGCGGTTTGCTCCGATTGAAAAAATCCGGCTACATCGAATGCGAATGTATTTGCAGCCGTTCTATCATTGTTATTATCAATTCTTAAACTCGAACTAATAAATCTTCCAGCCACCGACATCGAAAATTTATCGCTTAATTTCAGCGCATAGGAACCGTCAAAAGATAATTCGTTTGGTCTAACCACATTTGCAGGATCAAATGCATTATCTCTAAGTTCAATTTCTCCAAGGCTAAAATATCTTATGCTAAAAGCAAATGCACTTCTTTCATTGTATCTATTGAAATAGTTAACTTGTCCCAGTGATATATCATTTACTAATGCAGTAAGGTAGGGAGTATAACTAGTTGTGAATCCTTGTTTTTCAGTTGAAAAAGCATATTTTGCAGGATTCCATTGTTGCGAAAAGGCATCGGCCGAAGTAGCAACTCCTTGGTCACCTAAACCAGCAGCTCTTGCATCGGCAGCAATTAATAAAAAAGGAACCCCCGTAGTTATTACCCTTTCTTGTGCTTTTAGATTTGAAATTGCAGTAAAGCAAATCAGTATTATGGCGATTCTTTTCATTCTATTCAAAAATTATATTAGACAAATATAGTACATTATTAAAGTATTACCAATTTTTCAAACTTTTCTGATTGTTGATTGGTTAAAGTTGATTTCACAGTTAATTTATAAACATAAACTCCTTTTCCAATTTTATCCCCAAAATCGTCTTTTCCATCCCATGTAATTTCTCGTGATAGAAAGCCATCGGTATAAACCACTTGATTTGTTGTCCAAACTATTTTACCGGTAATTGTCATCACTTGAACTTGAACTTCCAGAGGCTCATAGGGATGATTATGGGTAAACCAAAATTGAGTATAATTTACAAATGGATTAGGATAATTTAGAACATTAGTTAGTGTCATAGTATCATCACTTACTACTACAAATTGAATTTCAGCGCTAATTGGATTGTTATAAACATCCCACGCTTTAAAAGTAATTGTATGAATTCCTGGGGCTAAGTTTCTGAAAGGATATCTTAATTTTCCTTTTTTATAATTATCCAATTCTGTTTCATAATAGTCATTAATTATATAAGGTTCACTTTCATTACCATCTAAAATGGCGACAATATCATGTCCAATTCCACTTGCAGTATTTATTCCATTTTCATCTTCAAGATAAGCAAGAAAAAATGGAGAAGCATTTGTAATTCCACCATAAACAAACGTTTGATCGTTCATGTATAATTTCACCGATGGAGGAGTGGTGTCGGCTGCTGCCAATGTATTAATACCTCCAATTTTGATAGATGTGTCTACACCTGAATTATCAATAAATTCTGAATTTTTCTTCGAATAAAAACTTACTCTACCATTTCCAACAGGGATTTTAATGTCCCTTGGAACTACAAATCCAAATTCAAATTGTCCATTTACAACCGTTGCATTTCCTCTGAAAATAGTTTCGCCCAACGTATTAAAATTTATTGGCGGACTATTTCCATCATTATTAAAAGTGGTTTTTATTATATTTTTATCAAATATATTTATTGCTAATTCACCATTATAAGTTGGTAATAGATTGTTGTTTTCATCAGTAACCTCGCCTGATAATTTAACATAAGCTAAAGATTGAAAATCAGGAATAGCCCCAGTAATAGGAATGTCATTTACTTTAGTTAATCGAATTTTAGGTTTTGGTATGGCCAACATTAATGCGGGGTCACCAATATAAAACACAACATTTGATGACGAACTTGGGTTACTGTTTTTGGCTAATCGTAAAGCCTCTGCGATGGAAGTATATTGGTTTGAACCATAAGAAAATAAATATTCAGATAGTTTGTCATTGAAAAATTCAGCCGATCCTTGTCCGATCGATCTTGTAGTAGTAACCATTGAAATTGCGCCCCCTTTTGGGTTCCAATACGTGTATTCTCCAGCTGTTGGTCGGTACGGATTATCAAATCTTGAAAAATCACAAGTTATGGTAATAAACAATGGGTATTTGTATTGATTACTTAAATTTTGACCATCTGATTTTTCCCAAATTCTTTCTCCAGTCAAACCATCTTCTCCTCCATGTCCAAGATAATTGAAAACTAAAGCTCCTTTTTCAAATGCATTAAAAATATCTTCTCTGGCTTTAGGATATCGATTTCCTCCCGCTGAAGTTTCTTGAACATAGGAATCTAAAAGTACTTTTTTCAAGTTAATAAATGGTTTCTCCAAAACAATTCTATCGGCCAATTGATTTTGTCTGAATTGTAAAGATGCGTCAGAAGATTTATCAGAATCGTCAGAAATTGCCACATAATTATTTCTCCAATTCCCATAAGATTTTAGATCATTGTATTCAAAAACCTTATTTATCATTTCTTCTGCTTGAGTATTGGTGCTTACTAACATTCTACCAACTGCTATATCAATACCACCGAAAAAATAGGCAATATTACCTTCTGTAGGATCCATGTAGCCAAAAAAGTCGTCAGAAGTATAGGAAGCTTCACCGCCAGTTGTGCTGTTTAAGGCATGATAAATAGGTACAATATTTGAATTGTTTGGGATTCTATTTTTATAATCAAAAGATGCGTCGCCAAATAAATTTACATATTTAATTCTCTTCGAAGGGTCTGAAGCATTAAAATAGATGTATTTAATAAAATTTCTTATGGCCGCAATGTCTTGCTTTCCAGATGAAAATTCTTCGTAAATGGATTCTAATGTTACTGTTTTTACATTTAAGCGAGAATAATTTGAATGAAAAGTGGCTAATTTATCTGCTTGGGGTTTTAAAAATGCAGGTGTAACAATTAAATAGTCGATATCTTGAAAAACACCTTGATTGTTCTTGAAAATGGTGCCTTTTAAATTTTGATTGACAACTCTAGTTGAATTTTCTTTTAGAGGAATGTATAAATCGGCGTAATCAATAGCGATATATTTTCTAGTATCTCCTAGAGGAACTTTGAAAGAAAAATTACTTTGGTTCGTATTATCAATGTTGGTAACATTATAAATATCGGTAATATCCCAAACATTTGAAATTCCAGATGCCGAATTGAATTGGTAGGAAGCTATACCAGAAAGCGTATTGGTTCCATTGTATTGAAAACGAAATTGCTTTCCATAACCAGTTAAATTTCGTTTCGATCTTAAAATAATATTGTCTAAATAGGCATTTGAAGAAGGAACTCCAGCATTATCGTAAGTCAGTTTAATTTTAATGGTATTTGCTGCAGCAATAGAAGTATTTGCAGGTAAAGACGCGATATTTAATTCTGTTCCTGAGCCAGCGGAAAGTGCAGATAAATTGATATTTCCAACAAATTGTCCGTTGGATTCTACTTTAAAAGTGGTTGCATTATAAGCGTTTGAACCAACAATTACATTTAAATTTGCCGGAGAAGTAGTTACTGCATTTGGGACTTCAAAAGTAAATTCCTGAATATTATTGATATTAAACGCTTCCCCAAACCATTGTCTTCCTGCTCTGACAATATTAATTAAATCGGCTTCATGGAATTGGTAGTCATCAAACGTTGTAATATTTAATGTTGCAGCTTGTGTTGGCTGGATAAAATTTTGAATACGTTTCCCTAAATCACCATTCACCGTTACGTAATAATAGGATTTTGATGCAAATAAATTGCT
>Ga0315908_10001893_pt1 | contig 15552 bp, 16 predicted proteins | sample LakEriMetagenome_12_FD_203520 | JGI IMG/M metagenome (GOLD analysis project Ga0315908, IMG submission 203520) | Freshwater fungal communities from buoy surface, Lake Erie, Ohio, United States - Buoy 4 MA124 | ecosystem: Environmental > Aquatic > Freshwater > Lake > Lake biofilm | place: USA... | reverse complement strand
GACACAGCAGAAGAATGCATAAGACCGATCTTCTTCCCGGCGCTGATGCTCCGCGACGTGTTGGAGACTCCCTTAAGAGTGACTCTGGTGTCTGTGCTTACATGGCTAACATCAGAAGAAAAAACTTCATTGCCGGTGGTGCCAGCGAGTTTGAAATCAGTACCGACAACTCCGGTCTTTACATCTTCATAGCTCTGGCACTGATCGGCGTTGCTGGCGCTCTTATTTAAAGAATTAATCATTTGCTTGAGCCAACTTTCTGGCTGTAGCTGAATCCTGGCGCTCCTTTTTGGAGATACGACGGCGCTGACGTGGATCAAAAGCATCACGCAATCCATCACCAATAAAGTTAATGCTAAGAGCGATAGAGATAATAAATAATCCTGGATACCAGAACAGCCATGGACGAGTTGTAAATGAGTCCTGGTACTGACTAATCAGTAGTCCTAGTGAAACATCTGGTGGAACCACACCAAAGCCGATGTAGCTAAGTGCCGTCTCAAGCAAGATCGCACCTGATAGCAAGAGCGTTACTGAAACAATGATGACACCGATTGCATTAGGTAAAATGTGCTTAAAGATAATGCGCTTATTTGTAGCACCTGCAACACGGGCTGCATCAACAAACTCTCGCTCACGAAGTGACAAGAACTCACCGCGAACAAGACGTGAAAGACCGGTCCATGCAAACAAACCAAGCAATAGCGCTAGGAATGTAGCTCCTAGGTTTCCGTAACGGTAACCGATAACAGAGCCAATAATGATTACTGGAATTGTGATCATGAAGTCCACAAAACGCATCAAGATTGCATCAACGCGACCACGATAGAAACCAGCAATTGATCCAACGATCACACCAAGTGTTGCTCCGATTCCACCAATAATTACCATCACTGAAATCGAACGCTGTGTACCCTTCATAACAAGTGCGAAGAAGTCGCGACCAATGTCATCTTGACCAAATGGGTGTGTTCCTATTCCAATTCCCTGTCCGCCTAAGAACTTAGGAAGAAGTGAAAGTGTTGGACAACCAACTGTGTCATTTGGACAATCGCCAAAGCGAAGCTCTGGCAGATCCTCCGGTGTCCACTTCCACCAACCAGGAACACGCCAGATGCCAAATAATCTAAAGTCCAAAGCGGTAAATGCCATCACAACAATTGCAATGATGGTGTACAAAGAGATGACTGCAGCACGGTGACGAAAGAAACGCTTACGAACAATTTGACCTTGGCTTAAGCCTTCAATCTCTTTGTTTTGAATTGCGTTTTCACCTGAAAGAACTTCGGTTGACTCAACGCTGGCTTTTGATTTGCGTGCCATCTTTATGCACCACTTCCTACTCGAATACGTGGGTCTAAGGCTGAGTACAACAAATCTGCGACAAAGTTTGCGAGCACTGCAAGAGTTGCCGTAATAAAGAAAACTCCCATCAAAAGATTGAGATCTTGTCCACGAATACCTTGAATTGCCAAGGTGCCCATTCCTGACCAAGCAAATACGCTCTCGGTAATAAATGCTCCACCGATAACTCCGGCAAAGTCTGCAACCAAGATAGTTGCCATGGGGATCATTGTGTTACGGAAAGCATGGCGCATAATCACTGTGCGCTCTGAAAGTCCCTTTGCACGTGCCGTGCGGATGTAATCTTGATTGAGAACTTCTAGTAGTGTTCCACGAGCAAATCGAATATAGCCAGCAAAGCCAATAAGAGTTAGGGCAAGTGTTGGCAAGAATAGGTGCGTCACCACATCTAAGCTGGAAATCCAAAAATCGCTAGTGTCCAGCAAGTCATTGCGCTGGCCCACAGTTGGAACTGGACGATAGTTAATCGCATCTGTTTCCATATATGGCTTCCAGGTCTGCATGAACTTATCAACTAGTACCAAGCTTGCAGATAGAACTCCAGTAATAATTGAGGTACGAACAATTGGCGCGCGATCAACCTTAGAAAATGCCAGTCCCACAAAGACTGCTGTTGTGATCAAAACACATGCCATCAGGAAGATGGTGAGCGCGCCAGGGTAGTTATCAAATACCCAGTTAACTGGGTAGAAAGCCACCACAGAGAGTCCTGCCATGGTTAACGATGCGCGAAGTGCGGCCTTGTTAATAAGACCCACTGAAAGTTGAGTAACACCAAATGCGATTCCGATAGAAAGGGCTAGAACAACTACTGGACCTAGAGATGGATTGAGTAGCCAGCCACTTACTCCGAAAATAGCGACCAAAGTACTTGATGCAGCAAATGCAACTCCGTAAGTGGTCCAGTAAGTTTTACGGGATCCACCAATAACGGATGCCCAGAACAACCCGCTAACAAGTCCAATACCGATGATCCAACCAAAAGGAATATTTGGCTCTCGTAAGAAGTTATTAAATGAAATTGCTAGGTACTCTTTCAAAAGAACTGCAACCCAAAAAATAGGGAGTGAGAAAAGCAAGAAAGCAATAAATGTCATTGAGTAGTCAAAGCGACTGTACTGGCGAAGAGCTGTAACGATTCCGATCATGATGCCGAGCACTGCTGCAAACAATGTTGCGGCGGCTACAAGTCGCAATGTGACTGGAATAGCAAGAGCTAGTGAATCGACTACTGCAGATCCATCGCGTCCCATTCCAAAATCAGGGTTTCCTACAAATACGCCTAAAACACCTTTTAGCCATAGGAAGTAGCGAAGTGGGGGTGGAACATCTAATTGAAGTTCGCGAGTTAATGATGCAATAAGAAAGTCACGGTTTGGATCTGTACTTAAACGCAGATCTGCCGTCGGGTCACCTGAGATTGCGGCAACGTTGTACAAAATAAAACTTGAACCAAAGAGGATGACACCCAAAACTCCGAGCCGTCTTAGAACAAAGGCAACCATCGTGTGTGTATTCCCCTCACAATTAAGTAATTTTTAAGTAACGCCAGACTATACAGCCAAAGGACGCTCGGAGAGTGATCTCCGAGCGTCCAGAGGACTGCAATAAGTAATGCTAACTAGGGAAATTAATCCTTAGTATGACCACTCCCAGTAGTTCCAAACGATTGTTGGAGATAGTGGGCCTGGCTTTACATTCTTTAGATCCTTGTTAACTGCAACAACACCTGGGTGAATGAACACACCAATTGTGATTGCATCTGCGTTAGTTAGACGCTCGATCTGAATGTACTTAGCAATCAACTGTGACTCTGGTAGTGGTGAATCCAAAGTTGCGATGATCGCATCAACTGCCTTGTTGCTGTAACCAAGGATGTTGTTTCCACCGTTAGTGTCAAATACTTCAGCTGACTGACGCTGTGTTACAGATGATGCAACCCATGCGAAGAAGTAAGCATCGTAATCTGAGTTACCAAGCTTTGAAGGCCAGTCAGTACGTACGTCACCAACTAGATCAAATCCAACCTTTGCCATGTTTGCCTTTGCAAGTGCAAATTCAGATGCACGACGTGGGTTGTTACCTGGAACAAGAACGCGAACCTTTAGTGGGCTCTTCAATGCATTTGGATAGAACTTCTGTACCAATGCAAGTGCAGACTTGTTACGTGTCTCTTGTGTTCCACGTGAGTAGAAAGAAGAACCATTTGCAGCGACTAGCTTGTCGTATGCAGCAGATCCTGGAGCTAGCCATGTTGAACGAATTGGCTCTGTTACACCGTTAATTGGTGCAATCAACTTCTCCATGATTTCGTTACGTGGAAGAGCAAGCAAGAATGCTTGACGTAGTGCCTTTGACTTAGCGCCATCCTTTACAGAGAACAAACCTGTGTATGGAGCCTCATCAGGAACTGTGTCGTAGTGAAGATCCCAGTGCTCGTAAGCAACTTCGTCCTTACCAACAACGTTTACGTTCTTGATTGCCTTGAGCTTTGCTACACCGTCAGCAGTTGCCTGACCTGCGTAAACATCTAGCTCACCGTTTGCAAGTGCCTGTGCTGCAGCTGTTCCATCACCGATGAACTTGAATACAACTGTATCTACTGAACCGCTTAGCGCTGGTCCTGAGTTGTACTTAGGGTTCTTCTTGAGTGTTACAGATGTCTTTGCAACTGCGCTATCGATCTGGAATCCACCGTTACCTACTAGAAGCAATGGGTTTGTCTTGTCGTTAACAGTTGTAATTGTGTAGTCCTCAGACCAAACCTTACCCATCTTCTTAAGAAGAGCAGTGTCCTTGTCCTTGAATGCCTTTACGAAGCGATCACGAGCTGCCTCGTTCTCTGCAACAGTTCCAAGCTTATCCTTGCCTTCAGCCATCAATACAAGTGTGTGTACTGAAGCTGGTCCTGGGCCGTATAGATCCCAGTTAGCAATCTTCTTCTTAAACTGAAGAGTTACTGTCATCTTGTCAGCAGAAAGAACTGGCTCTCCAACAATGTTGTTTGCATAAACGCTTGAGTAACCAAGACCGTTGAATGCAGGTGGAGTCTTCTTATCTGTTGGGTCTCCGAGGCCAGCAGCCTTTGAGTACGCATCAGATTGCAAAACGTGTGAAAGAAGAAGGTCTTCACCAGTAATTGGAGTTCCGTCTGACCACACGCGGCCTGGATTAACAGTCCACTGTGTACGGAAATCAGTTGCTGAGTTCTTTACAATCTTGTAAGAACCAAAAACTGTGTTCTTTACTAGTTCCTTCTTGTTGTTGTAATAGTTAAATCCTGCACCTTGTAGGTATGAAACTGCAGAACAAGTTGTTGAGTTTGTAGCCGAAAGGCTGCAGTTCAAACCTGTAATTGAGTTTGTCTCATGCAAGATGACAGTTGAACGAGTTGCAGCCTGTGCTGGTGTAAGCAGTGAAACTGCCAACGCCGCTGATGCTGCAGCTGCGAGCGCAAACTTTGCGCTGCGTGTGAACTTCATAGTTCCTCCTTGAGGGTTAAAGAAAAGCGTCTGTGGAGAGTCGACCTACCCCATAGGCGCTTTTGGTGGCTGAAGTCTGCCTTAATGAACGCCAGATGAGCAACAGGAGAACAGTTTGCATGTGAGCCTGCTTTATAACGACCAGATAAAGATTTACTGAGAGCCGGGGTGATTTTTGGGCTATTGGGAGGGCTTGGCGGTCTCGGCTAACTCAGCTGCCTACCTACTTATTACTATGCCAAATTCTGCTTGATTTGATCCGCGTGGTTATTGGCATGGCGGGTGTACGTCTCAAGCCAACGCTTGATCGAATACTCCCCGGCCTCTGTATGAGTACCTGCGAGCTCTAATTGTTCGGGCTTTAACCGCTTGATGATGTCTAAGGATCCAGCGCGCACAGCGGTAAAGACAGCAATTGAATTTTCGATTGGCAACTCTGTGTATCCAAGAGTCACATCTTGTGCCCACAAGTTCTCGTCATATCCCTGAATGACTGGGTTGGGTTCTGCCACCAGTCGACGCAGGCGTGCAAATGACTGTGCTTCACTATCTGCGCAGTGGTGAATTACTTGGCGAGAACTCCAATTTTCACCATCATTTACATCCAACTTATCTGCAGGAACAGAAGATGCAATGTGAAGGAACTCTTTAGTTGCTGCCTCGTAGGCAGAAGCGATTTCTTGAATATTAACTGTCATGGATGATTACTGTGGGAACTCGCCCTTAACAAGGAAGTACACGCGACGTGCCACAGCAACTGCATGGTCTGCAAAGCGCTCGTAGTAACGGCCTAGCAAAGTAAGGTCAATGGCTGATTCAATCGTGATTCCAGGGCCATTACTGATGATTCCTGCAATGACTTTTCTGTGTAGATCATCCATCTCATCATCATCTTTTTCAACCTGCAGCGCCATGTCGGTATCTCTGGTTGTAATAACAGTTGCAACCTTTGTTGCAAGCTTTTCTGCAACATAGCCCATCTCGGTGAAAGCTAAAATCAAATCATTTGGGATCGCATTGTTAGGGTGGCGAAGGCGCGCAACCTTTGCGATGTGGTGTGAAAGATCTCCCATGCGTTCTAAATCAGCGCTCATGCGAAGTGCGGTAATGAGTGCACGAAGATCTGAGGCCACAGGTTGCTGGCGAGCAATGATGTCAATAATGCGAGTATCTAAATCGTGCTGGTAATCATCGATCTTGGCATCGGTTGCAATTACCTCTTCGGCAAGGTTGAGATCAGCAGACAGAAGAGCCTTAGAAGCCTTAACGATTGATTCAGACACCATGTGTGTAAGGTCCACCAAGGATTGTGAAACATGGTCTAACTCATCCTGAAATGCGGATCTAATAAGGGCCATGGGATAAACCTAAGGCTCAATGGTTAACATATGCAATCCATTGGGTAAACGAGCGGTAAACTGGGGTTTTACCGCGATAGAGTTTCGTTATGAGGCTGAAGCGACGGGTGATTGATGAGGCTGCAGACCCGCGTCTTTTGCCTGAAATGCTCATAAATACCCTGAATAACCTTGACGGTGAAGCTCTTGTTCTTGCTCCAGGAGAGTTTCCTGTATTTGAATCTAATGGAATTGAACGTCTAGGAATATTAAAAGATGGGCGAATTGATAGCCCAGAGTTACTAGCCACAATAAGAGTAGTACGCCGAACAAACACAAAGCACACAGGTCGCATAGATATTCCGCGTGGACCAATCGGTGAAGGTATCCACGAATTAACGGTAAACATCTTCCCATTAACTGAAGGTGATCTCGTAATCGTTTTAATTTCAGATGAGAGCGAAGCTCAGCGCGTTCATGAAGTTCGTCGAGATTTTGTCGCAAATGTTTCTCATGAGTTAAAGACACCAATCGGCGCACTCTCCCTTTTAAGCGAAGCGGTGTTAGGCGCAAAGGATGAGCCAGAAGCGGTCACTATGTTTGCAACGCGAATGCAATCAGAGTCAAAGCGTTTGACTGATTTAGTACAAGAAATTATTAATCTCTCACGATTGCAAGATTCTGACCCACTTCAAGAAGCAGAAGAGGTAGAAGTTGGATACTTAGTAAAAGAGGCAATGGATCAAAGTCAGATCAATGCAGAAAACAGACACATCACAGTTACTTTTCAGGAAGAAAAGAATTTGTCTGTGCGGGGTGATCGCGATCAGTTGACCATGGCCATCCAAAATCTAATTGACAACGCAATTAATTACTCCCCCGAAAATACAAAGGTTGCCGTGACAAGCAAGCTGGTGGATGGCATTGTTGAAATTTCAGTTACAGATCAAGGTATTGGTATCCCTGAGGCTGACCTATTAAGAATCTTTGAACGTTTCTACAGAGTAGATCCAGCCCGCTCTCGCCAAACAGGTGGCACAGGCTTGGGTCTTTCTATCGTTAAGCACGTCGCCTCAAAGCATGGCGGCGATGTGAAGGTCTGGAGCGCAGAAAATATCGGAAGTACATTCACCCTACTTTTGCCCATTTATAACAAACAAGCGGAGGCCAACTAATGTCCAAGATTCTCATCGTAGAAGATGAAGCATCATTTTCAGAAGCACTGGCATTCCTGCTTGGTAAAGAGGGATTTGAGACTTTGGTGGCAGAAGATGGTCGCAGAGCACTTGAAATCTTTGCCAAAGAGGGTGCTGACTTAATCCTGCTCGATCTCATGATCCCGGAAGTTTCAGGTGTTGAGGTGTGCCGAACAATTCGCACAACCTCACAAGTTCCAATCATTATGTTGACAGCCAAAGATGCTGAAATCGACAAGGTTGTAGGACTTGAACTTGGCGCAGATGACTATGTAACTAAGCCTTATTCATCACGGGAATTAATCGCACGCATCAAGGCGGTTTTGCGCCGAGGTATTACAGATGATGGCTCAATTCAAGATCAAGATTTAATGGAAGTTGGACCTGTAAAGCTCAATATCGGCAAGCACCAGGTTTCAGTAAATGGCTCACCTGTCTCATTGCCGCTGAAAGAGTTTGAACTCCTTGAGTTCTTAATGCGTAACTCAGGTCGAGTACTCACACGCTCACAGTTAATAGATCGGGTGTGGGGCGGGGATTACTACGGCGATACCAAGACTTTAGATGTTCACATCAAGCGCCTTCGCGCCAAGATTGAAGCAGATCCTGCAAATCCAGTTCTTATTCAAACTATCCGCGGACTTGGATACAAGCTAGAAAACGTCTAATTTCCCCGTGATACGCGCTCTTTAGCAACCAGTACCGCAGGTGCCTCAGGCCCCAAAATAGCTAAGAAGAGATCCAAGCTAAGCCGCGAAATCTTCAGCCAGAACTTTGATCTCTTTTCGAGTCCCAGAAGTGTTAATTCATGTTGATCTAATGTTGCAATCGCCGCATTTGAAATAACTTTATAAAAGAAGGCACCAGCACCATTAAATGGTGGATTCAAAATAAAGCGAACCACTTCTGCTGTGCGGGCCACCGTTGCTAAGTCATTCTTGCGGAAATCATCTAGTGCAGCTTCTAGCTCTGCAACTGACATAGGCGCATTAGTTAAGCCAAGCGGAATAGCGCTCTTGCTCCATTGTGCGACATAAGTATCTGCCCCTTGATCAATGGGGTATCCCAAAGCAAGGTGTGCCTTTAAGAATGAGTCAGTAAAAGCACAATGAACCCACAGCAAAAAGCGAGGATCCTTTGCTTTGTAACTTTGATCGTGCCCCTGCTTATTTTTAAACTCACCCTTAACATGATCATGCATCGCATTGACTCGGGCTGCTTCACGATCGATCACTTCAGTGGCCGCAAATGTTGTGACAGTTAGCCAACGTGTTGTTCCGGCTAATCGGCCTAATGGGTCTGATTCATACCGTGAATGCTCTGCCACGCCTGATAACGGAGCAGGGTGAGCAGCTTGTAACAAGAGCGCACGAACGCCGCCAACTAAGGTTGCAATACATCCATGGACTTGCCACACCGCACTGCCTGGGCCAAATAACCCAGGTCCTGATCCCACAGCGATTGTGTTGACCCAATCCGGTCGTCCATCTTTCGAGCCTGAAACAATCTCGCGAAACTTATCGGCAAGTGGCTTTGTTAGCGGAAAGTTATGGAATGCGAACACCGGGTAATTCTAGGGTATTGCTTATGCAGAAATAACACCCGTTGCCAAGAGCACAAGAAGTGCAGAACCCAGAACCACGCGATAGATGATAAATGGCATAAAACTCTTAGTTGAAACAAACTTTAGAAGCCAGGCAATTACTAAATAGCCAATGACAAATGCCACAGCGGTAGCTGCAAGCGTTTCCGGAATGGAAAACACATTAGGTGCAGCATCTGAAGAAAATGCATTCTTTAGCTGATAAAAACCGCTTCCAAAAACTGCAGGTAGGGCTAACAAAAAGGAGTAGCGAAGGGCAGCTTCGCGGGAATATCCCAAGAAACGACCCATCGCAATAGTTGCACCAGATCGTGACACTCCAGGAATCAATGCCAAAGCTTGTGCGGCGCCATATAACAGTCCGTGCTTAGTATCTAGTTGTTCTAATGAACGTTCGCTCTTTCCATACTTATCTGCAATACCGAGGATCACGCCAAAGATAATCATCACAGATGCAATCAACCACAGTGAACGAAGATCATTTGTAATAATGTCTCTGCCGAAATAACCAAGCACAACGATTGGAACGCTACCAATGATGATCAGCCAACCCATTCGGGCTTGGCCTTTTTCCTCTGTACTTAGCTCTGTGCGCTTTAGAACCTGGCTAAACCAGGAAAGAACTATTGCCTTAATGTCATTACGGAAGAAGATAAGCACGGCGAACTCTGTGCCAATTTGTGTGATTGCGGTAAACCTGGCACCTGGATCTTGAGCCTTATTCATGAACTCACCAACGATGCGAATGTGGGCACTTGATGAAATAGGCAAAAATTCTGTCAGGCCTTGAACGATGCCGAGAATTAAGGCTTCAAGCACGCAAAGCCTCCCATCGCTACTAGTAAGCCCCCATAGTAACTACTTACTAGGAAGCTCTCCAGCAATACCAAGCAACAACACTTCGCATCCCAATAAATTGGTCACCTAATCCCTGAAGAGCCTTAGGTTTAATGGGTTCTGAGTTTCCATGCAAGTTATCCCAGCCACGACGCACAGCTAAATCATCTACCGGCCACACATCTAACCGTCCAAGATGAAAGATTAAGAACATCTCTACCGTCCAGCGACCAATACCAAATAACGGCACTAACTCTTGAATAATTTCCTCATCAGACATGTGTGTAAATTTTCTAAAGTTAATCTCCCCCGATAGCGCAGCAGCTGTCAGCTCGCTAATTGTGCGCACCTTTGCACCCGTTAATCCGACAGATTGCAGTTGCTTAGCCGAAAGTGCCCCGACCCTCTCGGCGGTAATTGATCCCGCACACTTGATTTCCAGCCTTCCAGAAATTGTTCCTGCCGCAGCGGTACTAACTTGCTGAGCGATCACTGCCCGAATCAGAGATTGATATTGAGAAACCTTGGGTTTAACTAAACCGAATGTGCAGGGTTCTAGATTCTTTATTGCTGGCCGAAAAGCGGGATCTATTGTGGAGATCTTTTTCTTAATTGCTGCTAATTCTTTAACTCTATTTGTACCTTGCTTTTTGCTATACAACATCAATATCCACAATCAAATACTTCATGGAGTTAGTATAAAAGAAGCAACTGCCTAATTCTAGGATTTAATTAGTTAAAGAGATGAATTATATCGGTATCAACCATTTTATGTTTCTGGCCGCCATCTTGAACCATAGCAAGCCACTCTTGAAACTCCTTATTGTGGGTAGATTCACCCTTCCATTTTTCATATCCAGCTTCGCTCTCCCATAGGAAGAAGAAAGCCACATGATTAATATGTTTACCTGATTGAACAAATCCGAACTTAAAAACAGCTTCAAGATTCTTAAATGCAAATTTTGCAAACTTCCAAACAGGATCTTCGAGATCCTGCTCGGCACCTGGAATCACTTTCCAGTAATTTATTTCTAAGATTCTAACCATGACTCTCCTTAACGAATGTCATTATGCAAAATTGTCTACATCACGCTAATCCCACTCTCTTGCTTATGCATTCTGAAAAGTTGACAGGATAAGCGTGGTCGGTGAGTGCTAGCACTCATTGTGAGATGGAAAGCGATGAGAGGTAAAAATTAATTAGTAAGTAAAAGAAGAGTCGTCATACTAGCCAGACGCTGTGGTTTTAACGCAGCAGGGAATATCCGGCTGCCCGCACCGCACTCTCAATAGCATCACCAGAAATTTCTAGATCGGATGTAATTATTGCCTGTGCTTTCTCGGCACTGGCAACCACCGCTACTACACCTGGAATTGTCATAATCTCTGCGTTCACACGGCCTTCACAGTGGCCACAGGTCATGCCCTTAATCGCAACTGTCTTCTCTGCCATTTCTTACTCCTTTAATTTTCAGAACGTGGTGCCAATACTATTCACCATTCCTGCACCTATTAGGCACAAGAAATTGCCTAGATTAGGAAATTTTCTTAAAACTCTTGCCTTCATTTTTTGATGTATAGATATCTGAGCCCACAGTTACCAGCATCAACTGATCACTTGCACTCAGGATCCCTGGAGCGCCCTTAAACGTACTCTGCTTTGTCCAGGTTTTGCCAGAGTTTGTTGACTTATACAGCGAGTTACCACTTAACCCGTAAAGACCCGATTTACGCCATTCGATCTGAGTCATTGTGAGGGTGCTTTTAATTTTAGTTGTTGACTTGAAGGCATTTTGGGTAAGCAGTAATTCAGAATTCTTAATTGCAATCGCCATTCCTGACATCTCGGGTGAGACTGCAATATCTGTAAAGGTGTTTGCTCCTAATGTCTTCCACGTCACTCCAGAATCAGCTGAGTACATCAACTTTCCAGTTTGTGAATCCGCACCATAAAGATCACTCCCAGCACCTTCCAGATAATGGAAATCTACCTTCCCTCTGAGAGAAACAGATTTCCAGGTTAATCCACCATCAAGGGATTTCATAACTCCGATTGGGTTTGGCATCTTGGAACCTACGGCAGGGTGACCGCTTGCAATCAAGACATTTCCAAGGGATGCAAATCCCATGACATCAATTTTCTCTTTGCCAACCAGTTTCATATTATTTTTTCCAACAAGTTCATAAAGACCCTCGTGAGTTAAAACAAGCACTTTGTTTGCCACTACTTTTACATGATGTATGTGTGAAACTGAATCTAAACTTTGTGCTTTTGCATGGTCAATGGAGCCAAAAGAGGCGGTAATCGCAAAAATAAGTAGCAAGAACTTCGAAGTATCTTTCTTTAACAGTTTCATCTCTTCCTCAATCTCAATCCTTCGTAATACTTCTAGACTCTGCCCGCATAAGGCATCATTCCGGAGACGCTGTAAATATCTGAAAAACGAAGTCCACTCTTTGTTGATCTGGCTTCCCACATCATCCCGTCACCGGCATAAATACTTATGTGGTGAATAGTGCTTTGAGTTCCCTTGTAGGAATAGAAAATTAGATCTCCTGGCTGCATGTCGGCAATTGGAATCTGCTTGGTGTAGGTATAGAACAATGCTGAGTTGAGACGATCCCAAATCGGCCATCCAAGTCCCGCATATTTATAAGCGGCATAGACAAGCCCAGAGCAATCAAATGAATTTGGTCCTTCATCGCCCCACACATATGGTTTCTTCGCAAGCACCTGTCGTTTAGCAAACTCAACTGCCTTAAGACGTTGGGCTTCTGATGTTCGGGAACTTGTCGCCCCAGTTGGCCCACCAGTTTTCCAAACTTTTGATTGTCCCGTTACCTTTGTAGCCTCATTTGCACGCGTTTCTTCCAAGATCGCCAGTTGGCGTTTTTGCTCGAGAGTAATACGCACCTTCTTGGCTGATGCAAGGTCTCGTTGTAATTTGTCTTGAACAGCTTGAAGTTTATTAACCTCTTTTTGCTGTTCAGCCTGTGCATCATCAGCCTCTTTCTTTGCAGCTGCTACTCGAACAGTAACTTCTGCCTGCTTTTGCTTTGCTACCTCAGCAGCTGCTTTGGCTCGCTGAGCGATATCTTCAGCGGCCTTAAATCTCTTCAGAGATGTTTTATTCCCGACGCCTAAGTTTTCTAGAGTTGAAAGATTATCAATTAACTCTTGGGGACCTGTGGAACTCAAAATAGACTCTAAATCTGTTAAGCCACCGCCAGCCATATAGGCGTGGACTGCTAGCTTTCCTATTTCGCGGTGAGTAGCAGAGACCTCAGCAACTGCTGATAAATATATTTCATTAGCAGAATTTAATTCGCGTGTAGCAACTATTAGATCTGCTTTGGCAGCCATATATTTTTGCTGTGCTTGATTTGCAATAATACTTAATTGCTTCAGATTTCCTTTGGCACGAGCTAATTTCTTTAAGGCTTCATCTGCAATTTTTTTCTTTGCTAATTCAGCTTTTTTCGCAGCCTCAATTTGTGCAAGTGTGGGCTTGTGAGATGTGGCATGACTTGGAGCGGTTTGGACTGATATGACCAAGAGGATAATCATCGATGCTGCAAGAGCTTTTAATTTAATTAGAGTCATAACCTTCTGGCCCCCACAAATGGCTTTCTTCCAAACATTTTCGTTAGCGGCACTACCTCGACTCTTTTGCCGGGTCGTGGCGCTTGAACCATTTTTCCGCCACCCATATAGATAGAGACATGGCTAATTGGTTTACCGAAGAAGAGTAAATCTCCTGGCTTCACGTTGGAGTAAGAGATCGACTTTCCATACTTAACTTGCACCCGTGAGGAGTGAGGTAGAGAGACGCCGGCTTTTTGGAATGCTCGCATAGTCAATCCAGAACAATCCCACCGTGTTGGGCCAGCAGCTGCCCATACATAAATGTCGCCAATCTGTTGAAGAGCGTACTTGAGTGCAATTGATCCACGTGTGTTGTCGCCTTTATAGGAAGCGGCATACCCTTTCGAATCGCTTTGAATCTTATTTTCTCTGGCAGCCTCTTCTCGGAGGAGACGTTCTCGATCCGCCTTCGCAAGTGATTTAAGAAGCTTCTCAGCTTTGACCAGTGCTGATTTTGCTTCCGCCACTTGGCGATTAAGTCGATTCTTTTCGGCAAGAAGTAGTGAGGTTCGATCAGCCAGAACTAATTGTGTGGCTTGAACTCTTTGCTTAGTTGCTGCAAATTCTCGTAACTGCTTTGAATATCCTCTACTCACACCATCTAATACAGAGGCATCTGAAAGATATCGTGTTGGATCAGAGGAAAATAGTAATTCAAATGTTCCACCAAATCCACTGCCTTGATACTCAGAAATCGCAATTTTTGCCAAGACTTTACTAAACACGCTCAACTCTTCTTGAATTAATGCCTCGCGCTGTTCCAGCGCCCCTGTCTCCTTTTGCAGTGATTTAATTCTTATAGTGGCCTCGTTTGCCGCTTCATATTTTTCAGCTGCCACAGTTCGAAGGCGATCGATATCACGTTGCACAGATGCCACCGTTGGCGCAGCCTGAACCTGAAGCGGCTGCAACACAAAAGCGGCAACAAGGAGTAGAGAGAGTGCTCTCTTCATGTTATCGATCCTCTGGACCTATTTACTCTTAGCCAATAATTTCTTCATGAGGGTGATCTCACCTGACTGCCCTGCCCGGATATCGGTTGCAATCTTTTTAGCCTCACTATTTTTTGTGCGATCAAGCATAGAAACCATCTCTAATGCACCTTCATGATGAGCAATCATCGCTTTAAGAAAAGCAGTATTAAATTTACTACCTTTCAGTTTCTTAAGAGCAATCAGATCACTTTTTGAAAGCATACCGCCCATATCCATATGGTGTCCCATAGTCATCGATGACTTAGTGGCTGTCAGCCAATACTTCAACTGACTAATCTCTTTTCCTTGCGCAGCAATAATTTCCTTAGCCAATTTCGTCACTTCTGGGCTAGCACCATTTTTTAGCGCCATGTTGGACATATCTATTGCTTGCTGATGGTGTGGAATCATGCCTTGGGCAAACATAATCTCATTCATACCGAGATTTTTTAGTGTGTTGGAATGTGAAGCTCCAGTTGCAGGCTGACTAAAGAAGGGAAGAGAAATAACGGCTAGGATAATTCCGATTTTCTTAAACATTTAGAATTCTTTTCTCGAGTTGAAAAAATACTGGTGTTAATCGACAAGTGATCAGATGCGCATGACTGCTTCTGGCCACCAGGTGCATGTGAAAACTTTACCAGTTTCCACTTTTTAACGGAGTATTTAATAAAAACACGCAATAAAAGGTGATTCACGACTCCCAACGGTTCTCAGCCAATGCCCATAATGCCGGAGCTGGAGGCTAACAAAAGCGTGTCACCAGACAGAATTCATTCACTAGATGACAAACTTGCTGCCGAGCAACTCAACACACTAAAACTAGAAGTTCATCGCTAAGGAGTAGCACATGTCATCAACAAACACAGTTGTAGCAGTCGGGGTAACTCCCGAGAAACTCGCCAATGTTCGCAAGTGGAATATCGGCCTCACTGTCCTACACCTTGGCCAAGCTGCTGCGGTACTACTACTCACAAATGATTTTGCAATTAAGATCTTAGATTCCACTCCTGCTGGCCCACCAGGTACCGAGGGTCTTGTTACTTCAACTCTTTTTGAAGTACGCATCGGTTGGGTTATGGCTGCATTTCTAGCTCTTGCTGGCCTAGATC
>Ga0315908_10001891_pt1 | contig 15555 bp, 5 predicted proteins | sample LakEriMetagenome_12_FD_203520 | JGI IMG/M metagenome (GOLD analysis project Ga0315908, IMG submission 203520) | Freshwater fungal communities from buoy surface, Lake Erie, Ohio, United States - Buoy 4 MA124 | ecosystem: Environmental > Aquatic > Freshwater > Lake > Lake biofilm | place: USA... | reverse complement strand
AAATAACTTAATTATTAAATGCAACATAAAATGGAAAAAGAACATCCTAGATAATAATAATAAAATTATACATTAGGGAAAAAAAAAGTAGATTAAGGTAAATTAGCTTTATAATATTAAAGTTTATTAGGAATTTCAATGAAATTAATATAAAAATAGAAATTAAAAATCTATGATGCAGATGTATCTAGCTATGTGAATTTGAAATATTAATCTGAAAGAATAATTTAAGCATTATTGATTTTGTATTAATAAACATTTTGACTTCCAATTTTGGAATAGTAAATGAGCAATTTAGGAAATTTAAATTAGCATTAATTTTCTATAGAAAAGACTCCACTTGAACTTACTTGATCTTTAAGTCCATTAGTAAAAATGACTTTAACCCAATCTTAAATATAATTTTGATTGGATTTTTAGTAAATTCCAATATACTAAATTTGCTATAATAAGTTCTAATAAATGCTATTTTGATAAATAGTATTAGAACAAACTTATTATAACTAATTAAGATTCATATTGTAAGAACAAGTAAATAGACTATTTTAAAGGAACTTGATATTGAAAATCTAATCAGTATTAAATTTAGTGGAATCTGTGGTAGATCTAAAATAGCATTTTCCATTAGAACCATCAAGAAACTAAAATCTCTATTCCTTTTAAATGAGAATTGCTTATTTATTATTATTAGTTACTAATTAACCAATATTAAGATTAGAATAAGGCAAATATCCAAGATTATTATTATCAGTAATTCCATTAGAATTAGAATTAGAAAAGTAATTAAGACTTTATGCAATTTATACTGCAAAGAGTGAAGAAGAGCACGAGAAAGTAAGAGATTACTAGAAAATAATATCGATATAAATATCATCAATCTATCCAACAACAATATTAGAATTAACATTGAACTAAATTTATTTGACCATGTAATTGCAAGTACAACTATTGGGAGAATAGGAAATGGGAGTAAGAGTGCTTACTTATTACATCACTCCACTGTTGTCTATTAAATACATGTTGTTCACTCTTATCTTCACTTGGTTTTTATTAACTGAAGTCATTATCATCACATTCTTTATGTAATAATTAGGATCCAATATCCCATTGATATTGCATTAATTTATCATTTCAGTATTCTTTATCTTTAGAACGCATGATGATAATTTGTATACTTTCATATATACAATATTTTCTAAAACACAATCACCATTTTGTCCTATTAATGGTCTATAAAGATTGAAGTTCTATTGCTTCCCATTCATTATTTTTATAAATTAAATGCTTTAATATTGATTGTTATTATTATTGATCTATTACTATTTTATCTGTTAAATAGATTAAAATGGTTGTTCATTTATCAGATAATAATTTTCAATTCCATATTTAACACATAGTAAGTTCCTGAATATTTTTAAGTAAACTTACAATCCATTTGATAAATCACCAACAGAACTTGTTAGTTTTGAACAATTCTAAATAGCATTAGATTATTAAATTTATTTATCAACACAAAGTTGACTTGACTGCCATTAATTTATTTATGCTTCCTTATTATTATTTATTTATAAATAGCTTACTTAGCAAAAAGAATCACAACAACAATAAGGATCACATTAGTTTTGTATTACATCGCAAATACATAATCCTTTTAATTATATTTTTAAGTATATACCAATTGAATCTTAAGATGCTTAATAGCTTGTTTATGACAGTAATTTTTGTGAACTTATTAATGTTTTACATCTAAATAATCTAAAAAATACAAAACTTATATATATTATTATTTTTAAATTTTACATCTTATTAATATTATAATGGCTATTTTATGTTTAAATTAGTTATATTAGAATAAATTAAAATAAATATGAATAGTAGATAATAAATATATGAATATAGTTAAAATATTGAATGATGATAATCAAAATAACTTAGGAGTCTTCTTAGCTTCGTTGAGAGTATCTTCATCAGTGACATTAATTCCAAACAATCTAATACTAACAATCTCTTTCTCAATAGTGGTTTTAAAAGCCTGTACATAATTATAAAGAGGGAGTCCAATAGTTTCATCATAACCATCCTAACTAGCCTTAATAGTCTTATTAGTAACAATTAGTCCTAATTAATCGAATCCTTTCTTTAAATCTGAATCTAGACAATTACTCATAGTTCCAGGAGATTTCAAACTAAAAAACATCTAATTATAGAATTAAAAATCAAGGAACTCTTTCAAATTTATTCTGTAAGATCCTCCAAAATTTAGATATTGTAAACACTCGTTCAATTCTGTTTTTTCCCTGACATTGAAAGAGAAAGGCATATTTTATTTCGCTAGACCTTCCCTTAATTCGTGATCTACTAAGAATCCGTTCTGATCCGTGTCAAAATTATAGAAAGTCCATATGAACTTAATCCCTTACATGAAATCTGCGAAGTTTACTGTATTTAACTTTTTAGTATCCATTATTTTGAAGAAAACTTCAGCATTCACTTTAGGGTCCACTCCTTTCTACTTTCCTCCTTTACTTTCTAAGAATCTATAAAACTATTTATTATAATTATTATTAGTGTTTTTATTCTTATTAATAGTTCTTATCTTTTGATTAAACTATAAGAAATTGATAAGGAAGTCTTTTTCAGTGATAGCTTCTCCTTTAGTGACAACAACTTTATCACTTAATGCAGCCTATTCTTCATCCTATTAAAAATTATTATTAATTAGATCTAAAACATCTTAAGGCAATTCTGGAACCTTATTAGTAAGTAAAGCAACCCAATTATCAAGATTAAGAGTGGAATTGCCTTGAGAATACCTTTAGAATAATTAGTATATATAAATGACAGAAGCAAAATGCATGAAGTCAATTTCCTCTTTGTCATTTTCGAAGATACTATTTATGATATTAGGCGTGAGACTACTTGCTAATTATTAATTCTCTATTGCTCGTAATACGTCTTTGCGGTTAAGATATCCATCTAAGAAAGGCAGTTCAAATGCTGAGAAGTAGTAAAATAAGTGTGAAATATATAGAAAATCTGTTAGTTTTATTATCACTCCCAATTAAGTATATTTACCATTTTCGAGGAATAGCAACACTCGGAATACTTGATGTGCTTCAGGCAAATCTACTCTACGTCCAGGAACTGTTATCTAAAGAGCACAGTCCAGTTTTGATACAGATAGTTTAGAATCAGTTGTGCCTATAATTATTATATATTATATCATATAATCATCGTATAAATATATTATTATTATAAAATAATTATCACAAAATAATTATATAATAAAATGTTAAAATAAAATAGATATATGACATGTATATTACACTCTTTCCATGCAAGATTAACTCTTCTGAGAAAGATATAATCAATAAACGTAATGGGATTATTATTATCATTCCTATCCATAACATTCATAACATAAGTGACATTATCTTTAGTGAGAAGAGTATCATTCAGATATTTACTATCAAAACACTTTTGAAGTTCCTTAGAGTTTAAAGCATAGTCCTAATCTTCATCACATCTCTCAAAAGGCATCACAAATAATTTATAAAACATTTTCCATTCTCTAGGAGATATTGTATTGTCTCTGTTCATATCTGCAGTGTTATATATATGTTTTATCTCTCCTAATGTCAGACGATGGTTCTTGTAGATTTCCAAAAAGTTATAAAAATTTATTCCGAAATCATCCATGCTCTTTTTCTAATTTGCCTTTATGCTTAATGGACCTTCTTTTAAAGGCTCATCATCTTCATCTCCTCCTTTTCCCCCTTTTAGTTTATGAGATAAATGAGATTTACTACTCGACAATCCAAAGTTTATTTGAATTAACAATTAAATCAAAATCGCTATTAACTTCATCATTATATTTATAATCAATATTTAAAACTCAATATAAATATTATCAATAATATATAAATAAATATATATAATTTGATAAATATTAATATAAATAATATAAATTAATATATAATATATAGGTGTATGTATGATATAAAATAATAAAAAAATATAATGGAAACACAATATAGCAAGGGTCAAAGAGTGATGATAACTCATAGATCAAACTACGGATAATTAGGTATAATAAAATATATGGGGCCTTTAACAGGACAAGTGGGAACTTACTTTGGAGTAGAATTAGACACGGCAACAGGTAAAAATGATGGCTCTAATAATGGAAAATAATATTTTATTTGTAAACCTAATCATGGAGTTTTTTTAAAAGAAAACCATTTCGCAATTTACAAAGAAGGCATGGAGAAAATACCAATCGAAGAATTTGAAAAGAGTTAATAGAAATTAGGCACTACAACTAACTCTACAACTAATAGGACAGGTCAGGGCACAGTTAAAAAAATACCTATAACTCAATAAATGTAGAGCAAAATAGGAAAGCAATAGCAATTCAGTTAATCTATCGTAGAATCAGGTTCTAATAATTAATAGAAAGATGAAAAAAAATAGGAAGTTATTGTGCCTAAAAAATTGGAAGTTATCAAATAAGAAAGCAGTAATATCAGTACTGTGTCAACTGTTATTCAAAAAGAAGATGGAATTACAAAAACTGAATTAAGAGATTAAATTGATAAGTATTTATAGGAAATCTAGAAGAAGGATACCAAGTTGTATGAAGCTTAGTCATTTACAGATTCTTTGAATTATAGGATATAGGATCTATAGAAAAAAAATTAAGAATTAGAGCTTAAAGTGTAGTAGATGATTTAATTGGGAGAAGAACAAGCCAAAGTGGATAATACTAAAGAATTACAAGAATTATAATAGAAATTGAAAATGTTTATGAGGAAGAATCAATAATTGGAGGAAGACCTAAAAAAGCAATAGCACAACAATCATAATATTAAGAGTGATAAGTTAATTGAAAAGTTAACTCTTGAAATTCAGGATAAAGATAATACTATTGCTGAACAGTAATAATAGTTAGATTAGTTATAGACTGATTAATTGGATATTTATGAAGATAATATATAGTTACAATCTTAAATATCTAGTCTCAAGTAATAGTTAGAATATTACAATCAATAATAAATGATTTATGATTCTTAGTTGACAAATCTTAATACTGAAGAATTATAAGAATAGTTAAAAAAATGCAAAATGGTTATTCAGATTTTGAAACAAAATAGTGAAGAAGAAAAATAAGAAAGTTTAAAGAAACTTTAGAAATATGAATTAGCATTACAATATGTACCAGAAATGCAAGAAAAGATAAAGAATAATGAGAAAATATTAAAAGAAAACTAGATATTATAATAACAAGTATAAGAACTAAAGGACAGGATTGATGATATGGGTGATTCTTATTAAATGATAGAATTAATGACAAAGGAAGTAGTAAAGAAAGACTAATAAATAGAATAATAGGAATTATAAATGGAGGAGATGAGACAAATAAAAGATATGGATTAGGAATTCATAGAAGAGTATGAAAAGATTAATAAGATGTTGTCTCATGATATTGAGTAGAAAAATCTTTAGTTTAAAATATTAGAGAACAGGTTCGAGGAGGTGGTACAGAAATTAACTGAAAATAATATGATTATTGATAAATTCAAGAATAAATGCAATGAAAAGGATCAATAAATCACATCTATGAAGGAACAGTTAGAGAATAAAGATTAAGACAAAACTTATAAGAAGATCGATGAATTAAGTCAGAAAGTATAACAATAATAATTGGAAAATACTTAAATTTATGCTAAATATATTGAAAATTATTAGTAATATTTATAAGCGACTTAAGAAATTTAGGTTGCCAATGTTTATTTAAAGAAATTACCTAAAGAGTTATTAGAAAAACTCAATATTAATAATTTTAAGTAGTATTTGAAAGTTGAGAATATCATATAGAAGACTTAGTTTATAATTAAGGAAATAATGGACAAGTATCTTAATAATCCTAATGTTCAAGTCTCATTGTAGAAATGGCTTATTAGTTGTGTCATGTATTCTTAAGATATAATTTATTATTCCGAAATGTTCATGACTTTCGTATAGAAGAATCTCAACAATGATAAGTTTTAGGAAATAATCAAAAGAGGTATATTAATTTATAATTATAAATATTATATTTATATAAATTAATACTATATTTTTTATAATTTAATGATATATATGAAATATTTGACAATATTAAATAGGATAGGTATTTAACCAACTAACAAGTGTAAACGTTTTGATTATGAACACAATAAAATATTTGAAAGAAGAAAGTTTAAGTAATAAAATATCTCTAGAACCTTATAAGAACTACGTGAGTAAATTAGGTGAAAGTGTTTTAAGCATCTTTAGAAATCATGAATATTCAATGAATGGAGTAATTGAGAATCAAATCAGTAAGTATAAATAACTCTTAGGAAAATTATCCCTCATTCTTCTTCAATACTCTTTCAATGATATCAATAATAAATCTTTACTCGATTTAATCATAAAGATGTAGAATAAAGCCAAGTTGTTCTATTATAAAGCTATATCTAAAACTAATCTTTACAGAGAATGTGAAAATCATAATCTTATTTTACCTATTGTTGATATTGAAGCCTAAATTGAGGTATTATTAATATCATTATATAATATCATTTTTTTTATTCATTATTATATTATAATTGTATTATATTTTAGGCTCTATTAGACTTTGAAACCTTCTTTGATTAGAGTAATCAGTTGTCAGAAAAGCTAGTTTATGATAAACTTTTATCAGATATTCAAATAAACATAATAATATCAGACAAAGAAAAGGAAATATTAGATTACCTTTAATCTGATCAATACATATTTGAAGAGAATGTGACTAAAGGACCATGGGATGAAAATATAGAATAGGTTAATAAAGAACTTATTAAAATAATAAATTAATAACAAGAAATAATAATAATGAAGGAATAGTAAAAACAAAACGAAATAGATTAAGTAAACTGGCAATAAATCTAGATAGAAAACCAAAGAATCTAATAAGAATTACAAAAGAGAGTAAGTGAATTGCAAATGAAAGCAGAAAGAGCTATAATATTAGAAAAGGAAAAAGAGAGACTAACTGAATAACAATAAATGTTTAAAGAAAATGAGGGGAAACTAAAGGAATAACTGCAAACAGTGGAAAATAAGATAAAGGAGAAAGATGATTTAATAGCAGAATTGAAGGAAAACTAGGTGGTAGTTAATGAAAAGAGAGGACATGATGATTTTATAGATGATGGAGAATGTTATGGAGAGTCTAAATATTATAAAGCAATATGTAAGAAGTTGGTCATGGATCTATATAAAATTAAATAGTAGAATATTACTAATAAGTTCAAAAATCTAGAGCTAGATCATTCATTTTAATAGTTAGCAAAGTTGAAGCAATTAAGGCTTAATAAATAATCATAAGGAAGCAGTAGTTAACAATAATAAACAGTTGAAGAAGGAGCAGGAGCCTTGAAAAGGAAAAGGGTATATTCATTATTAATATTTATATATTATCATATATCATCATTTAATTGAATATTTCATATTTTTTTATTTAATATATATATCTATTTATATATATTCAATAATATCATATTATGTCAATAATATTAAATAGGCTGAAGTCAGAATGTTGATGGCTAACCAGAAAATTATAAATCTTAAGGACTTATAATCAACCAACTAAACTGACTTGAACAATAAAATAACAAACATTCTAAATGCATAAAATTCATAATTTGAAGATATCAAAATATAAACCAGTTAGATTTACAATAAATTTTACAATGCAAATGTGCATTCAGAAGTCAAACCTTAAATTTAATCGTATATATTATTAGTATCTATTTTAGTCTGCTTTCAGAAAAAAACACCAAAATATGTTCAATTAATTATGGAGCAACAAAGGATCCTAAAAATATTGTATTTATATTTTTCTTTATTAAAGAATATCGTCTTGGACCAAAACTAATATTCAAAAATTAAAGACTGGCTTTTTAATTTATAATGATTTTTGATTTCTTTTAAGATTTATTATCTAATTATATTTATTTTATATTATCTTTGCTAAATAATATATTTTTATATATTTAATAATTGGTTAATTAAACATATCTTAATAAATAATTTATTTATAAATGAGTGAAAATGACTAAAATGATATTTTGATATAGAATAATGAATTAAGAAATATAATTGAAGAATTAAATTATAAACTTAAAGAATAAGAAAAAAAATATGCTTAAAAGGAACTGATAAGTAATGAAAGAATTTAATATCTTTAAAACGAAAATGATAACTTTTTTATTTAGATGAATTAAATTTAGATTCAAAAAGATTAAATAGGCGATTAATTATGAGAATAAATAATAAAAAATAATTAATTATAAAAACAATTAAACAGTTATGATAATTACACTCCAGTGGATAATGGTTAAACAGACAAAGAATTAATAGATGAAATAAAGAAATTGGAAAAAGAAAACAAAGAAAAAGATATTATAATTTAAGAACTTAAATAATAATTAAACTCAACTGTTTGTAAAAATCATCAATTTAGAGAGAAGTTATATGAATTTTTGTAAAATAATGAAGAATATGAAGTTCTAAATGAAGAATTATTCAATGAAAATGAAGATTTAAAAATTTAATTATAGTAGTTGATTGAGGCTGTTTAAATTTTAAGCAAATAAATAAATTAATTTAATCAAGAAAAAGATTTAATAGTTGAATAATCTGAAGATCTTAAGGAATTTTTTTTAAATTTTGAAAAAATGAATTAGAAGCATACCTAGTAGATTGGAGCAGAAGAATAAAAAATTACTCTACTTAAAAGACCCTAATTAAAGAAAAAACAAACAATTAATAGTAAATTAATATATTTAATAATAATAATAATAATATGATAATGATTTATTAATATAAAAATAAATTATAATATTTTAAAATGTCAATAATAAAAAAATTATATGATAATCTTATGATAATAATATGATAATATATATGATTATAATAAATCTTAAAAAGATACGAAATTTGAATTAAACTGCATTGAAGAAACAAATCATATGGTGATAGATGATAATCAACAAAAAAAACCAATTCAAATGCAATAAATAGATAATGAAATTTACATTATGAATAAAAAGAAAAACCTAAATTAATATATAACAAATTAAAACAATAATCATAATACTCAAATTTAGTTTTAAGACACTAGTTAATAAGAAGATGATGATATTTTACTTAATCTAAAACCATAAAAAGCAAGGAATAAATTCACAAATAACACCTTCAAAAAAAAACTATAAATTTTTAAAAAATGATTATAGATTTAATCTAAATACTCTCAAATTATTTCATTATTTATTTTATATATATTCTTCTAAAATTTCTTAAAGTGCAATTTCAAACTATTCTTCTTGCAAAATTTTTTATTTACATTTTAATATATTTTATCTCACTTATTAATTGCAACTTTCATTCAGCTATTTATTTAATTATTTAATATTTTGTTTATTATTCTAAATTACTTCTTATTAATTATTGTTATTTACCATTTTAATTTGACTCTTTTATTATATATTCAATTGATTTACTATCAAATAATTAAAACTTTTCGGGAATTTGTAAAATCTTATCAAAATTTTAAAAATTTAATTTTGATTTTTTCTTGTCTTATTCGCTGATTTTCTGATTATTAAATTTTATAAGATTTCCCAATCTATAAACCACAAAATATTTTAAATTTTAGGATGTATTAATTGGATTGTTTTCAATAATTAATTCTTTTAAATTTGTTAAAGACTTAAATATATTAAAATATTTACTTCTAATTTTGAAATTTATACAAAAGAGTAAATATGGTTATTTCTGAAATGTAAAAATTCTAATTTTTTAAACTTAATTAAATATTAAAAATAATTATCATCAATAATTCTATCAAAAAAATCAAACTGAAAGTAAATCTAAAGTTATTAATTATATTTTTATAAATAAAATTGAAATAACTATTAATAATTTATAAAATAATTATTGGTTATTAAAAAAATTTTATGAATATAAAATATGAAATACTTTTCAAACATTTTTCTGGAAATTAAGATCTTATAAAATAACTTCATAAGCATTTCCATAAATATAAAGAAAATCATTATCTTCTAACTCAGCATGACCTCCTTCAATGTTAATATTTTCTAAAGTTTTTTAAAATTTGCTATTCACATTTATCTTTTCCATTTGATTTTGCCATTATTATTCTATAATTTAAAGAACATCTTTATGATCATCTTCATCATCATTTTCGATATTTATATCAGAATCCTATTGTTATTTAGAATTGTTTATTTCGATTTATTTTTAATATATTTTTTCATGTTTATTTTCATTTTTATTTTCATTTTTATTAAAATTTTAATTTGTCTTTTATATTTATTTTTGTTAATAATTTTATTGCTAGTGCAAATTTTATTTATTTAATGAACTGTTTCTTTAAACTTCATAAGAATTTTAATAATTTCTTTTTTTTGCATTATTTTTAGGTAAATTAAAATTATTTTATAATCTATAACTTAATTTATCCTTATCATTATCTGAAATATAAGATTTATCTTAACTACTTAGATTCTTCTTGTGTTTACTATCTTCTTAATTCTGATTAATTTAATCTTAAGAAGTATTTTTCTTTACTTGAGAACTTTCAGCATAATCTGATAATTATTTTTCAGACTTATTCGTTAATATTTATTTTTATTAAAAACTATTATGATTGACCTTTATATTATCTAATATTTTTAAGTTAGGAAAATTCTGAAGTAGTTCCTTGAAATAATCTTACTTATTCATTTATATTTTATTTTTAGATAAATTTAATTTATGAATATTCTAACTTTTATTAAATTTTTTTATAATAGCAATATTATTCAATTGATTTTCAGATAAATCTAATATCTATAATTCAAATAAATGATTAAGGGACTCTATGTATTTCAATTAATTTTTATATAAATTTAATTCGAAAATTCTTAAATTATAAGTCAAACCTTCAAGCTTTTAAATCTGATTATTTTAAAGATTCAAAACCTTCAACTTATCTAAACACTATAGATTTTCAATTTTTTTAATAGAATTCGACTACAAATCTAAATGTTCCAATTTGGGGACATTTTCAAGATTTCTAATGAATTAAATATGATTAAATCCCAAATAAAGAGTCTTAAGATGAGAAAGCTAATCAAGATTATTAATTTCATGAATTTAATTCTTCTGCAAATCAAGATGTATTAAATTCTAAATAGAAACTAAGTTTTCCATTTAGTTAATCTTGTTATTGCTGAGTACCAACATTTCTAACTTTTCCTCTCCTTCCATCAAAGGAATATGGTCCATTTCGATATTTTCCAATTTAATTTTCTTTATATTTTGTTATCTTTCCACATTTGTTCGATAGCAAATGCAAGTCCCTGGAATCTAGCTCAGTTCTGATAAAATCAGGTTCCCATTCATTAGAACTTTCTTTACCACTCCATAATTTATCAAATATTTAAGTCTCTCATCATCACTATGTTATTATATTAGTTCTATATTTTTAATATATTTTTTACGTTCTAAAAACTATTTCTCTTTCATATTTTAATATTAACTATTATTTTAATTATTTTTATTCATATTAGCTGTATTGTTAATTTGAATCTAGTTTTTTAACTTCACTTGTATATCATTAATTTTAATCTATTTATAAATTTAATAAAGTACCTTATGATTTTATTAATCATTGATAAAGTTATTAATAATAGTCCTTTATTAATATTTCATAATTTAAATAAAAATAAATAATATAAGTTAATATAAATAAATTCAAAATTAAGAATCCCAATCATAGAAGAACTGTGTCTATTTAGAATTATTATTAAGTAACTAAAAACTATTCATATTGGTATTATAGCTCTTACTCTTAATCATGGGAAAATAATAATAATTAAGATTAGAATAATGAAAAATATCTTAATTTATATCCTTAAAAAAAGGGTGCAACTTAAAATTAATTTACTAATCCATAATCCTTTATTCGGGATTTTTAATCAACAACTAAATAATAAACTCTTTAGCAACATGATCATTTAAAAAAGTAGGAAATTCTGGTTATTATCTAACAATATGATGATAAATATAAAAAGGATCTGTCTCCTATTCAGCAAACGGCAAGCCTCCTGTAAGGAACTAATAAAGACAAACTCCTAAAGACCAATAATCCACTTAATAACTATATCCTTTTCCTGTAATAATCTCTGGAGCCATATAATGAGGAGTCCCTATTATCGTGAAAGTACGAGTTTTGTTCTCTTTTTCTAGCATTATGGACTAGTTCATTTATAATAACTTCAGGCTGCCATTTTATGTTATAACAATATTCTGAGGATTTATATCACGGTGAATTATTTTCATTTTGTGAATTTGTTGAAGAATTGTTATTATCTACATGCTATAAATTTAACTTAATTTTTAAGATAGTAACCCTTTCTATTATAATAAATCTGATACTAACATTCCCTCCACATCTTCTAAAATTAAGTAAATGTTAATTTCATCTTTCTATGTTTTTATTAGTTTTATTATGTTATCTAAATTTATTATTTTCATTACTTCTAAATATTGTTATAGCTGTTTTTATTATTGGTTTTCTGTTATCATCTACTTGTTATATTTTTCAATCACATAATAATCTTTGCTCTCTTCATCTATTACATTCAATATTGTTTTTGTTTCTGATTAAACTTCTTCTTCTATTATTTTAAAGTTATTTTCATTCACTTCTTTTTAAGTATTCATTTGTAAAACTTAATTTAATTAATTTACTTTATTAATTCCTATAATTTTATTATAATTCTTCAAATCTAATATTCCTAAAATACATTAATCTGAACAAATTATTTGATTTTTATTGTCTTTTATAATTACATAATTACCTTAATTTACTGGAAAAATGTTTTATTGTTAATTATCTTCTGACATTAATTATCCTTTCAATATAAAAAATATTGCATCTGTTTTTTTATTTTTATCTAAAATAACTTATTATTATTCATAGTTTTCAATCTTAATATTATCTAATATTTTTAATTATTAATCTTTATTTAAATTATTTAAATCGGATTTTTAAATTATGCTACAAATTTATGTTCAAATTATTATTTAATCATAATATAATCCACATACTTCTTTTAAAGTATTTCTATTTATAAATAAAATTTAAGTATTTTAACTAATAGAAATTATATTATATTTATTTATTTCATTTATATTTTCATACACTTTGAATTTATCTAAAATTTGATTTGAATTATCAATTTTAATTTCTCCCTCTAAAATTATATAAAAACCTTAATTTTTTTAAAATTTATGGATAATTATATCATTTTTTTGATAATAAAAATTAAATGCTTTGCTTGCCAATTATTTTTTAATATTTTCATTTAAAATATTAAAATGTATGTTAAAATTAATGTTTACATAATTTTGGTGTAAGTTTTATGGATTATTATTAAAATATAATTGAAAAGGTTCATTAATATTAATTACACAAAATAAAAGCGTTTCACTTGAAACTATTACAGATTCTTATGTATTTGAATATAAATACTAATTCTAACCAAATATCTATTATTTTTTTATTTCTATTATATTGTTCTAATCAATAATTAAATTACATTTTCCTTTTTAAATTATAAATAGATAATTATTAATTTAATTAGCGAGTATTAATTTTTCATTTTAATTAGCTTAGCAAAATTAACAATTTTTTAGAAGTTCTTAAATCTATAATTCATCTAAATGAGTTAAAAAATAGCTGCTTCTTATGATTTATTTTAAATTTATATATTAACTTTGATCTATTAAGTAATTCAAATTTTATTTGAACGGAAATTCTGTAATATTATTATGTATTTAAATCATTTTTTTATTTAATTTTGATATGATACTTTTTTTTAAAGCCTTTGGGGAATTTTATAGTGATTTATTTATACTTAAAATTAAAGCTTTTCCAATATTTTGCTATTTTTTTACATTTTAATCATCATCTAAATAAATTTCATTTTGGTTTTAATCTTCTTGATTACTTTAAGATAATATCTAATTTTTATTAATAATTGAATTTATCTAATTTCCCATGAAAATTTTGAAAAATAAAATATAATTTAAATAGTTAAAAATGAATATAAATAAATATAAATTATAAAGATAATAAATTATAAAAGAGAAATTTAAAAATGTAAAAAAAATCAAATAGTGATTTTAGAGTTAAATACAATTTAAAAAACCTATAAATAATTAGATACATAATAAAATTGAATATTTTTGGTGATATTAGAATCAAGTATTTATACATCTTACTGATTACTAAAAGGAAATATCAATTTATTAATTCCTTCCCTTTAAGCAGCTAAGACTTTTTCCTTAACTCCTCCAATCTTCAACACTTATCCATTCAAAGTGAGTTCTCCAGTCATTGCAATATTAGGATCTAATGGTTATTAAAGCACAAGAGAAATCAAACTACTAGCAATTGTTATTCCTGCAGAAGGCCCATCCTTAGGAATCCCACCTTGAGGGAAATGAATGTGAATATTCTATTTATTCAAAAAGTCCAAATGTTTTTATTCAATTAAAGAACATTTATGTTCAATCATTAGTTCATTAAGAAATTTCTATATGAAAGTAAAAGCTATTTGAGTGCTTTCCTTCATTACATTTCCTAACTAACCAGTCACTTATAATTTCTATCCTTAGCTGTTGTTGATGCTCTCCACGTACACCAATCTATTAATTTATATTATTTTAACAATATAATATTAATATAAAATAATAATAATTAATAATATGATAATAATTAAAAATATGATAATAATAATAATAAGATAATACCCGCCTCCATAATCAGTATAGGCTAATCCACATGATACCCCCACTGGAGTAGACTTGCCATAAAGATTATCTTCACCAAATATATGTTATCCCAACATTAAAATTAAATCCTTCTCTTAAACAGTGACATTCTTCTTATTCATTGTGACAATTTAATAAGCGACTTTCTCTGCGATTTTTGTGAGAAACTTATATAAACTTCTAACTCCTGGTTCCCTACAATAGTTATTTATGAGAAGATGAATAGTAGAATCAGGGATAATAACTTAATCGGCATTTAATCCTGTCTAGGCTAATACCTTATTAAAGAGATGTTGATTAAAGATGTGCAATTTCTCATCAAAAGTATAGCTGTTTAATTCAATTATGTCCATTCTATCTCAAACTGGCTAAGATATTGATCGAAGGCTATTTGCTGTGCAGATGAACAGGATTTAAGATAGATCTACTTTACAATCCAGATAATTATCTACAAATTATGAGTTTTGCTCTCGATCCAGGATTTCAAGAAGTGCACCTTAAATATCTCCTTAAAATTAATTTTAACCCACCTAAATATTTATAAAATTATAATAATATGATAATATGATAATATGATAATATGATAATATGATAATATGATAATATGATAATATGATAATATGATAATATGATTATATG
>Ga0315908_10001888_pt1 | contig 15560 bp, 14 predicted proteins | sample LakEriMetagenome_12_FD_203520 | JGI IMG/M metagenome (GOLD analysis project Ga0315908, IMG submission 203520) | Freshwater fungal communities from buoy surface, Lake Erie, Ohio, United States - Buoy 4 MA124 | ecosystem: Environmental > Aquatic > Freshwater > Lake > Lake biofilm | place: USA... | reverse complement strand
ACAAGTTTCTCCACGTTATTGTATAATAATTTTTGAGTTTATAATTTCATCGCCAAGCGAAATTCTAACGGTGTAGGTGCCTGGAGATAGGGTTTCAATATTGAGGTATTGCAGCGCATCCATAGATCCACTGCGGGTTTCATCAATTACTTTCTTGCCGATGTTGTTAAATAGCTGTATGCTTAAATCGCCCGTTCGGTTTGAACCCAAATCTATGATCATATCATGCTGAACTGGATTTGGATACAGGCTAATTTGAGGTGTCACAGTGGGCGGAGCTTGAAGGGTACCCACGGTAAATTGGTACCAAATACCTGTACCGAAATCGGGGGCAAAGGTTTTAATCACGGTATTCCCATTGGGGTTACGCAATTGAAACAAACCTGTGCCATCGAATGTGTTGGCCCACCAACCCAGTCCATCTTCGTTTAATGCGTATTGTGCAGGCGGCGTGCCATCGTCCATGAGTTCAAGGCGGTAGCAACCAGGAGCCAAGGAAAGGGTGTCGCGGTAGCTGGTGTTGTTTGTCAAATTCTCGCGTTTGCGAATTACGGTTCCATCTGCAGATCTCAGAGTCCAATAGTTTTCAGATGCAGCATTATTGGTGCGCAGCACAACGACAAAATTGCCTGGCAGCACAGGCGCTAAACCTGAAGGGATAGAAGCAATGGTATTGTTGCCGCTATATTCATCGTTGCGGTTGTTGGCCCACACAATGCGCGCAATGAATCGGGTTCCAGCAGGTGCTTCTTGATTGAGCCAAGGCAAATCAAAGCTAATCTTTCTTCCAAATATTAAATACCCAGCCCAAGCATAGCGTTTCATTTCATAGCCTTCCCAACCATATTCGATTAGGGCAGAGGTAATGAGTTCGGTGCCATTGTTCCTTATGGTAATTCTGGGTTCCGCGCAGCTGGGGTTGAGGCGCAGGTGGCGTATATCTGAAGAGGGGCGAATAATATCTTCTAATGAGGCATCTAGCTTCCAATTGTTGGGGCCATATTCCACGATATAACCTGCAATCATATAATTGCTGCCGCCACCCGTTCTTATATAGGATTCCATGTCAAGGTCGAAGCTGTGTTGGGAATTTGCAGCTACGGGAATATCGAGGTTGTATTCTTCAACTTCAGCGCCGGGGCACCAGTTGGAACGGTCATAAATCCAAGTACCGCCTTGGGGGAAAACAGGATTTTCGCCACAATTGTCACGCCAAACGTAGGTGCGATCCATGGGTGTGTTGTCGTGGATGATTTCGCGGTATTTAGGACAGAATTCAGCGCAGTTCTGGGGTTGGTCCATACCGTGGCCCGATTGTATGATTTTATAGCGTACTTCGGTAGTTTTAGGGCCTGTAGTATAGTTTACAACTGGGGTTCTGGCATCGAATAGGGTATCATCACCGTAAGGAACAGAGGCGCGATATAGCAGTTTGATATCGTGTACAGGGCGGATTTGTGGGCCTTCAATCATTACAAAATCGAGGGTGACCAGCCAGCCACGGCCATTGCGGGCTTCGTAGCCAGTATGCTGGTAAATGATTTCTGCGCTATCGTGCAGCAAGCTCGCAAAATCGGTGATATCCATGCGCCAGGTATGTTTCCAAGTTTGGCTGAATTGCAGACCATAGGGAGTAATCATGCGCATAATTTCCCAGTTTAGGGTGTCTTTTTTAGCGCCATGGCGTTTTCCTAGTGTGATATAGTTGAGGTAATCCCATTCGCCGCAATTCATACCCGGAGGGCATTGAAAGGTGAGTTCGGCATACACTTTATAGAATGATTTTCCCTGCGCTGGGAACTGTCCCCACATGGGATAGTCGGTGTAACCGCGGGAGGGGTCGGTTTGAATGAGCACTTTTTCGTGGGTGCGAACAATGGTGGTATCGCCCCATTCGGCAAACAGTTGTGTGCTAACAGCAAGGAGAAGCGCTAAAACGGTATGTTTCATTTCAATAATGCAAACTTAATGAAAATAGCAACTTGGAGTTGAACGCATAATACTTTTTTGTATCTTTGCAGCCCAGTTTTTACAAAAGTAAAAAGGGATTGGGCCTATAGTCCCGATTCGCCTTAAGCAGCGAAGCCGCTTTAGGCGATCGAGGATCTACGAGGCACTAAGCAATTGAAAATTGCAAGTGCTCTCGGGACTCATTCGGCCCCGACAATTCTTACGTGCAAAGCACTTAGAATGTCGAGGGTCCACGACAAACTAGCAAATTAAAAATTTGCAGTTTAGTCGGGATTAGAGCAACTGACTCTGCCGATTCCCGATAGCTATCGGGACGGCACAGTAGGTGCTTGGTTGGACAACCATAAAATGTCAAAAAATATGGGCCTATAGCTCATTCGGTTAGAGCAACTGACTCATAATCAGTAGGTGCTTGGTTCGATTCCAAGTGGGCCCACACAGACAGGATAAGGGTTTCAGGAAACTGAAACCTTTATTATTTTTAGGCATTTGTAAACAATGGTCCTAATTACCAAACAATTCATTTTCAACTGAACCCTCCGGAAGGTTTTGGTTATTTATTTAACCAGATGCACAGATTCGCTAAATTCCTACCTGGTGATATCCTGATTGGGGTTTGCCATCGCCCGATAAAGGGTGTTTAATAAAATCTCATTCATCTCGTCAACTGTGTAATTTTCAAAAAGTTGGTTCAAAATTGAGGGTAATGTTTCACCAAGCTTCTCTCTACCAGTGGATTGGCGTAATTCAATCTCATCCATTAGGGCGCGAAAATAGTAAAATCCATTGAAGATAATTGAAATAAAGAAGTTTTCATCAAAGAATCGAATTTCAAAACAGGATATTATAAGAAAAGCTCTGGATGATTTCCTTAAGATTGATTATAGCGAAAAAGTCTAATGGAGCAAACTGAATTCAACTAACTGTTAAAACTTGAAATACCTGCTAATATTAAGTAAGATTTAACTTGCGAGTGCCATGAAAATACCCTATGTTTGTAAATATGCGAATTTCTAGAGCATTTATTCTAATTTCAACTAGCGTTTTTATAATTCTACTTATTGCATTTTCTTGCAAAAGAGATATTTATAATATTTCAACTGTTGATGGGAATGTAAATACTCATTTAACTGGTACTCCTGTATCTATTCCATCCGGTACAATAAGCTTACAATATGGTATGCTACATTTTTCATCAAGGGAAACTTTTTTGGACATTATGGATACATTAAACACAAAAACTTATGCGCAATCACTTACATGGAAGGCACAATTTCCGGGATTTCAGTCCTTGCTTTCTGTTTATGATGCTTCTCCTTTAGAGGAAACTACTGAATCGCCATGTGATGATGATGACCTTAATACTCTATTGAATTCCAATTCCATGATTTGGATTGATAATTCTGCCTTCCTTTTGGACTGGGCAAAAGACAGTATTTATGAAGTTTATCCAGTTAACCTTGCGACAATTGACTCCGTGAAACTAAAAAAAGAAATATTAGATAATGATTCATTGTATGTAATGAGATATTCAATGGAAGATGAAATATTATATCCTGACTCCTCGGTTCAATATGTCGGGGTTTTCAAATGGCTTAAGAAAGTATTTGGAAAATGTACGGATAAACATGCTTCGCCAAAAATTGATGAAACAGGATCTCCATATTACTATAGTAACAATCAGTCTGGATCAAATAAGATAGATTATAAATACAAATACAAGCTAAAATATCAACGTGCAGGAATTTATTTTTCGCTTATATATAAAGTTAAACATTATGAGAGCACTGAGAGTCAAAGTGCTTGGCGCGCAAGTCCTGGGAAAACATGTATGGACTTGGATTACGAATATAAGAAATACTGTAGTGGTTCTGACAGTTATTCAAACACGTGCCCTACAAGTCATAGTAGCTACGGATGGAATTTAGTAGATCACAAATGGAAACGCCGAATCTATGGAGGAAGTGTTAGGTTAGCTAAATTTACTGTTGATATTACGCCGTATTTTGAGGATGTCTCAAACACAGCTACTTTAACTGGCCAAGATTTATCAATTGAAGATAATTGGCCATAAATTGTTCAATATCACATTAATTAATAAAATTTTATGGGAAATTTAAAAAATCACATATTACCGACATTTATTGCTGTAATATTAATCACTTATGCGAGTTGTAAGCGCAGTGATGTTGATGTCGTTCGAAAAGACAGTATTCAGAATACCTTGCATGGGACTCCTATTTCAATTCCATCTGGCACAATAAGTTCACAATATGGAATGCTACATTTTTCTTCAAGGGAAACTTTTTTAGACATAATGGATACATTGAATAAAAAGACTTATGCTCAATCACTAACTTGGGAGGCACAATTCTCTGGATTCATTTCTTTACGTTCAATTTATGACGTTTCCCCTGCCGAAGAATCAACAGAATCTCCTTGTGAAGATGATGATCTTAATACTGTATTGAATTCGAATTCAATGATCTGGATTGATAACACCGCTTTCCTTTTAGATTGGGCAAAAGATAGTATTTACGAGGTTTATCCTGTTAATCTAGCAACAATCGACTCTGTGAAACTAAAGAAGGAAATATTAAATAATGATTCGATGTATGTAATGAGATATTCAATGGAAGAAGAAATATTATTTCCTGACTCTTCTGTTCAGTATATTGGGGTATTCAAATGGCTTAAAAAAGTATTTGGGAGATGTACAGATCAAGCCGCAAATCATCAATCTGCAGCAGTAGGATCCCCTCGGTATTACGATAATGGCCAGACTGGAAGTAGCAAAGTTGAGTACAAATACAAATACAAAGTTACATATCAGCGTGCGGGAATTTACTTTTCAATACTCTGGAAAGTTAAACACTATAGGAAAACACATGAGCAAAATAGTTGGCATGCTTATACGGGTATAGCCTGCGCTCAAATTGAGTATGGGTATAAAAAGTATTGTGGCGGTTCAGATTCTGATCATGAGTTTTGTCCATTAGACCATTCACAAACAAGTTGGAATAAAGTTGATCATAAGTGGAAGCGTAGGATATATGGTGGTGGCACAAGGCTAGCAAAATACTCGGTAGACATAATTCCTTATCTCGAAAATGTAACTGATCAAAGCGAATTAATTTCTGATAATTCTGTAATTGAAGATAACTGGCCTTGAAAATAAAAATTGAACAGTTAAAGCAGATATTAATTATTTATTTAGTAATTGGTATAGTTCCTTCAAATATTCTATTTGCTCAGTCAAATTTTGTAAAAAAGCATCCGATAGAAATAGCGATTACAAATCAGTTTTATTCCCCCCGAAGCTATTTTCGAACTCTTCCAAATAGCCGGATTGGAGAATTTCCAATAATTCGATCAGGGTTTAGTTCGGAATTTGAATTCTATAGCCCAGGATTAAGGATAAACATATACAACTCCCTTGAAAAAAACTCCTACTTATCACTGGGAATTAGGAACATGGCATTTCCCAGTTGGTTCAAACAAGCTGTTATTTGGGATACGGTAGATCGCACCGGGAGAGGCTCTAGTGCTTCTATGGGGCCAATAACATACCCTATTAATTTTTCTTATTATCGGCAAATCAATTGTAACAAAAGAAGCAAATTGATGTTAGGAATTGGTGCTGGAATCATTTTGAATTCTTTTGGTTCAAATTCACCAATTTCATATGTTCACAGCGATAACTATCACACCATATCGTACTACTTTGAAGATTATTCTCAAAGACGATTGGGGTATTTTGGTCTCTCTGAGCTAAACTTTGAAAGGCAATTCAAAAAAATGGCACTAGGACTAACCGTATTTGCACAAGTTGGGATCAAAGAATTCTCATCCTATAGACTAAGAGCAAAATTTAATTCAGATTATTGGGATGGTACAATTAATAGCAAAGGCGACGCAATTGGTGTTACAGCATATATCAGAATCTTAGATTTCTCTAGGTTGTTGAAAAACAACAATTAACGACGTATTTTATGTTGCAACTATTAGAGGTTGGTCAAAAATGAAAGGAGTACATTTGTCAGATAAAATACTCATATTTAAATTGCAAAATTCAATATATTTGAAAAATATGGTACATGCCAATATTCAAAATAAAAGTATCAGACTGTCAACTATAAACCAAATACATCCAAGCAATATTTACCTGACGGTAACCATTTCAGTACGGTCAAAATAGTCAAAAACCAAAAAGGAGAAAATAAACTTGGGCGCGTCAATTTCTGTTGGCGCGCCCTTTATTATTTGTAATACTCCCTTTCTTAGACCAAAAGTATGGTTTATTAAGTTAATTTCTATGTCTTCAATATTAGTATTTTTAAGCTACATGTGCATCAAGAGCAGCAGACCAATTAATACCAAAAAAAGCCACAATATAGTGTACTATTACTTTTCTAAATTTATATGCAATAAAATGTATTTTCACGGTCCCGTCAGTCATTTTTATTTTGTTTGTCCCTATAGTAAAAAGAAAGTTTGAATCCTAATGATGTAAGACCAGCAGTAAAAAACGCTAAAAATGCTTCTCGATTCAATAAATTAGATATTCCTGCAATAATTATCAATATTATTCCAATAACAATAAAGACATTACCTTGTGTTTTGTGAAAGGCTTTTCTCTTTCCTTCAATATCACTTCCCATGGCTGAAATTGGAGTTCTCATTCCATAGATTATGGTACCGAGGAAAATGACACCCAAGCATAAAAGGGACGAAATTTGAATATTTAACATATTTCAAATATTTCGCAATATCTTAAAATGTCGTTGTAGCGGAAGCAATAACCGTAAGTATGTTTTAATTGTATCTAATTTAGTTAATAATTATAATATTTTTAATGTCAATATTACCAAATAATTTGTAAAATTGCACAACGAAGTGTAATTTTACCATGTACGGGTAAAAACCAGGTTTAAAACCTCAAAGAGTCTATTAATAAGGGTTTTGTAGAGGGTGTTTTGGAAGAAAGTCCGTACAAATAAAAATGTACGGAGTACGCAAACCAAATATAACTAACAGAAAAACAACAACTTAAAAAACGGCACAGTGACTCATAATCAGTAGGTGCTTGGTTCGATTCCAAGTGGGCCCACCAAAGAACTCCCTAGGGAGTTCTTTTTAATTAATTTTTAGTTTATGAAAGACATTTGTTGTTATATAATTTATTCTGATACATTAAAAAAGTTTTATACTGGTGCCTGTCAGAAATCATTACAAGAGAGAATAGAAAAATATAATTCTCACTTTTACGGAAAACATAAGTACACAGCAGCCGCTAGCGATTGGCAGCTATTTCTTAGAATCTACACCAGTAGCTATGCCCAAGCATTGAAGATTGAACGCAAAATCAAATCCATGAAAAGCAGTGGTTATATTCGAAATCTTGCCAAATACCCAGAAATGGTACAAAAAATAGTGTATCTCTCCCTTAATAAATCGTAATTATTTTAGCGATAAAATAATAATAATACTAAAATATTAATGTTGGATTAAAAGCTTAACCCCGACATTAAATCACTCTCCCTTTCGCAAATATTCTTCTACCCGCAGCGCTGCATTGTTGCGGATATTCATGTAAAATAAATTGTAATCCGCGATGTGGTAATTGGGGCTTTTGTAAAAATTACTTCCGGGGAATTTGGGCTTGCTTACCCAGACGTAATCTTGATGCACTGCTGCACCACAGGTGTGTGGAATTACCCGATTGAAATTATACAATACCGACCCTTTGTTATTTTCTGATGGAATAGAAACAGTGTCCATCCTCCAGCTCAGTGGATTGTGACATACAATCCTTGCAGGATCAGGGGTCTTCCAACCGGGTGTATACCCTTGTAAAAAGGTGCGCCATGATACATAGCAACCTGTCTGAGCAGAATCCTTGCAAGGACTTATCTGGGGCAATGAATCTATGGGTATAGGCATGCCCGGCAAATAGGCTACCACCAACTGCTGTTGTAAAGCCGTGGTGCCGAAATAGTCGCGCAACAAGCGCGCGGCATGAATGGTGCCTTGGCTGTGGCCGGCAATAATGATGGGCCTGCCTTGATTGTAGTGCTCCAAGTAATATTCAAAAGCCCGTTTTACATCGGAATATGCCAGGTCCAAGGCTGCAGCGTAATCTTCCTTGTGCGGTGTAAGAAAGGCGTAGTAATGCGCTTGTCGGTAGCGCGGCGCATATATTTTGCCCGCGGCGTTGAAGAGGCTGGCCTGAAACTGTATAGGTCTGGAATCGACTTCTTTATTCAAAGCAGCATTGCGCACATCTGCATTCCACTGAAAACTATCTGTAGGCTCACCCAAATAGGTAGTGGGATGAATGAAAAAAACATCGGCAGCTGCAGAGTCCTGTTGGTCTTTTAAACGCCTGGGTGTGTTGTCGGCAGGATCTGACCGAAAAGGAAGAGCCGCCCAGTGTTCTGTAATTCCATAGTTGGGTGCTGGGGCTTGGGGTGTTTCTGAAAATCGGCTGAGCAATTTTGCCACCTTCGCATCTTGACCATAGGCAAGGGCAGTGAGACTACAAGAAATAAGAAGTAGGGTGACTTTCATATAGTGCACAAAAGTAACAAACTCATTACGAATTTAAGGTGACTTTTGTACCCGAACGCTGTGGTTGTAACTGCACTGTAAATTCGATTTGCTTTCCTGTGCAGTCGCTTGTGCACAGCGCGGCATGTGAACTAAAAATCAGTGGTGTGGGATAATGATGTCGTGAATGTTTTTCCCAATCGTTCCAGCGATTTTATCGGTAGGCAAATCGTTGGGATCTGTGCCAAAAGGCTCTTCGATTTCTTCTGCTATGACTTCCAAACTGCTCAACGCATAGAATACAAATGCCACTACAGGCACCGACCAAAATCCCAGATTGGAAGCCAAACTCCAGGGTAGGGTGAAAATGTAGAGTATGATGAAACGCTTGATAAACGATGCATAGCTAAAGGGAATGGGCGTGTTTTTTATGCGTTCGCAAGCGCCACAAATGTCGGATAATGCGCTAATTTCAGGATTGAGAGTGAGCAATTGGGTTTGAGAAATAATGCCCTGCTTTTCCAGTTCGTAGCAACGCTTTATGATAACCGTTGCAATCTGATTGGGCACGTGCCCTTTAAGGTTAAGTGCGTTCAATTCCAAGTGTTCATGGTCATCCAAAGACATCTCCAACTCGGGAGATTTTAGGTGTTTGTCTAAAGCTTGCGCAAAAAGTGGAATGGCTTTTCTAAAGAAATTGCGGTGCTTTATCTGCTCTGCTGGCAGCAAAGCCTGCAGCTTCATGGCTAAGTTTCTGCTGTTATTTACCAGTGCGCCCCAAAGTTTTCGGCCTTCCCACCAGCGGTCATAAGCGGTATTGGTGCGGAAAACCAGAAGCAACGAGATAACCAATCCCAACAAACTGTGCATGATGGTGAGGTTTTTCATTACAGGCGAGCCTGTGATTTCGGGCTTGCTACTGAGCCAGTAATCTACACCAGAGGTGTAAATGGCGATGAGCACAATCATGGGCCATATCATGCGCAGGGTGTCCTGCTTGTAAAAGGTAAAAACTTCCAGCCAATTTTTGGTGTTGTAGCTTCTCATTGCGGGAGCAAGTATAGGAAAGGCAAAGAGAATTTCAATCTATATACACCATCAATGGCTTTTGGGCAACGCCTCCGAGGATTGAGCATCCTTTGCGGAACAAGGGTTTTCTTCTTGTTTAAATGCCTAATTTTTCGTAATTTTGCGCCTCATTTTTCAGCAGGCATGTTAACGGTTTCCAACATATCACTTCGTTACGGTAAGCGGGTATTATTCGAAGATGTAAATCTTAAGTTCACCAACGGCAATTGCTACGGCATTATTGGCGCAAACGGTGCGGGTAAATCCACATTTTTAAAAATTATTAGCGGGGAGATTGAGCCCAACACGGGTTCGATAGATCTGGAGCCAGGCAAACGTATGGCGGTATTGAGCCAGAACCACTTCCAATTTGACGAAGTGCCTGTATTGCAAACCGTGCTCCGTGGACACCAAAAACTCTGGTCTATCATGGAAGAAAAGGACGCCTTGTATGCCAAGGAAGACTTTTCTGATGAGGATGGCATGCGTGCCAGTGAGTTGGAAGGTGAGTTTGCAGAGCTTGATGGCTGGAACGCGGAAAGTGATGCCGCCACCATTTTGAGCAACCTAGGACTTGAAGAGAGTGAGCATGAAAAATTGGTAAAAGACCTCAGCGGAAATCAGAAAGTACGTGTGCTGTTGGCGCAGTGCTTGTTTGGTAACCCAGATGTGTTGTTGATGGACGAACCTACCAACGACTTGGACGTAGAAACCATCCGTTGGCTAGAAGATTTCCTGGCAGGATTTGAAAATACGGTATTGGTAGTGAGTCACGACCGTCACTTTCTAGATAATGTGTGTACCCATGTATGCGACATTGACTTTAGCCGCATCAAAATCTTTACAGGAAACTATTCTTTCTGGTACCAAAGTTCTCAATTGGCATTGCGTCAGCGCAGTGACCAAAACAAGAAGGCCGAAGAAAAGAAAAAGGAATTGCAAGAATTTATTGCGCGCTTTAGTGCAAACGTGGCCAAAAGCCGCCAAGCCACAGCGCGTAAGAAAATGCTTGAAAAATTGGATATCGAAGAGATTCAGCCCAGCACACGTAAGTACCCAGGTATTGTATTCCGCCAGGAACGCGAAGTGGGAGACCAAGTGCTTACAATTGAAGGCTTGCAAGGTTCGGTGAATGGAGAACGTGTATTTGGCAACCTCAATTTCACGGTAAATAAAGGCGATAAAATTGCCTTTATTTCTAGAAATACCTTGGCGCTGAATACCTTTTTCAAAACCTTGTGGGGCGAAGTAGCACCGGACGCAGGCGAAATCAATTGGGGTGTAACTGTGAAAATGACCTACTTGCCCAATGACAACTCTAGTTTTTTCAAAGATCCCATAAACCTCGTAGATTGGCTGCGCCAATATTCTGTGGAGAAAGACGAAACCTTTATCCGCGGATTTTTAGGTCGTATGTTGTTCTCAGGTGAAGAGACCCAAAAAATGTGCGACGTGCTTTCTGGGGGTGAAAAAGTGCGTTGTATGTTGAGTAAAATGATGATTCAAAATCCCAATGTGCTGTTGCTGGACGAACCTACCAACCACTTGGACTTGGAAAGCATTCAATCCCTCAACAACGGATTGCAAGATTACGCAGGCATATTGATGTTCCACTCGCATGACCAAGAGGTGATTAATACCATTGCAAACCGTATTATTGAAATTACACCCAATGGAATGATCGATAAATACATGAGCTACGAGGAATATGCCGAAGACCAAAGTATACATCAGCGCAGAGAAGAATTGTACGGCCGCGCGATGTCAAAATAATAACATTTAAACATGAAACTATATCAAATTTCAATCCTTGCTGCTGCCGTTGCTGTTTTGGCTTCTTGCGGTGGCAAATCCATCAATCCTAAGAAGGCGGTAAAAACCTCAATGGATTCTTTCAGCTATATCGTAGGAAATCAAGTGGGTAGCTACTTGAAACAACAAGGTGTAGATGAGCTTGATTACAGCACCTTGATTAAAGGTATCGAAGATGCTATGAAAAAAGATAGCGGCTTTGTCATCAAAGTGGAGGACATGGAACGCATACAACAAGTGTATGTCACGAAGGCGCAAGAAAAGAGAATCAAAACCGTTCAAGATGAATCTAAAAAGTGGATGGCTGAGAATGCTAAGAATGCAGGTGTGACCAATTTGCCATCTAAAGGCCAGTTCAAAATGATTAAAAAGGGCAATGGTCCAGTGCCAAATATGCAAGACACGGTGGAGTATGCTATGATTGTGAAAGACAAGAGTGGCAAAGTGTTGGGCGATAGCCGCACCCGCGGTACCAACCCGCGCGATCCTATGGACAAGCTCTTCATTGCGCCGATCCAAGACGCATTTATGCAAGCTCCTGAAGGATCAACATTCGAAATTTATATTCAGAATGATGTATATCCCCGCTTGGGCAGACAGGAGTCTATCGACGAACGTTATGGCATCACGGTTTTGACTGTGGAATTGGTTAAGGTTATTCCAGGCAAAGCAGCTCCAACAAAAGAATAATTCAATCGTACTTGTCAATAAAAAAGCCCCGATTTCGGGGCTTTTTTCATATAGGATATGTGCTATTATTTCCGTGTATGTGACCACAATAATTTGTGGGGTGTATTCATAGAAATGGGCCCGTCAAACTCAAAAACAGCCATTGCAGAAGTAGGGAAGCTATGCAATTGATTTTTCGAGAAAATATAAGCCAATTCTCCAACATAAGGATTGTGGCCAATTACGAGAACGGTTTCATGCGCAGAATCATTTGCTTTTTGCACATAAGCTTCAGCCCCGTTCATATATAATGAGGCTTCAAAGCGAATATCTGTGGTTGAAATATCGAACACATGGCTACTGATATGGGCGGTAATTGCCGCGCGAAAGGCAGGGCTGGCAATAATTTCACCGGGGAGATAACCCGCTGCTGCAAGCTTTTTCGCTGCTTCGCGGACTTCTTCTCTACCGCGGGGCATGAGCTCACGTTCAAAATCATCTTTGCCAAAACCATCTTCGGTTTTACCATGACGCATGAGAATGAGAGTTTTTTTCACGCTTGTTTGTTCTTAAAAAAGTGTATGCCCAATAACAAAAACCCTGCGGTCATGCACAGGCCTCCAATAGGAGCTACCATGCCCAATATTTTCAATCCTTCACCGAGCATTTCATGAAAGGCAAGTAGATACAAACTGCCTGAAAATACGAACATGCCTGATAGTAACAATACAGTGCTTAACAGCAATAATTTTTGAATTTCTTGATAGGCTATACCAATAATAAGCAGCACTGTTGCAATGAGAAATTGATACTGAACGCCTGTGTGAAATGTCTTTATATACTTAGCTTGCATGAGCCCTTTTTCTACCAAAGACTCCATTCCGTGGGCATTCCATGCGCCAAGAACTACGGCTAACCCTAGTAATAGTGCGGCGGTTCCCGCAATTATTTTCCCTTTCATGCAGTAAATATAGAGACTAATTTAAATCGTAACGCAGACCCAACGAAATCCAACGCGGAGGCATAGGCACTGCAGCAATTTCGCGGAACTGAATATTCGTAATGTTGTTGATGTTGGTATATACGCTGAATCTCTTGAATGCATATTGTAGATGCAAGTCGCACAAGGTATACGCAGCCATAGTCTCACGTTGGATGTATCGTACACCTGCATTCATATTGAAATGCTCACCTATGCGGAGTCTCGCTTGTAACAGGGCTTGATGCTTTAAATTTTCAAGTATGTTTTTTGAATAAGTTTTAGCTACTTCATTCACAAACCCTTGCTGTAAATAGGTGTAACCCGCATAGAGAGATAAAAACAAACCCTGTCTCTGCAAAATATGAATGTTTCCATTGATATCAATACCTGGCGTGCGCGTCGCATTGTAGTTTACGGGCGACCAAGGTTTCTGAATGCTGTCTTTTACCCAATCTACCATCCCGTTAATTTGACGCAAGAAAACCGTGGCTTGTATCATGCCTTTGCTACGCACACTGCGAAAACCCAACTCGCCGCTTCTGCTATTTTCAGGTTGCAAATTGGGATTGCTTATATTTGAAGGACCTCGGTAATAAAGGTCTGTAAAGCTTGGGATACGCTGTGCAGTTCCGGTGTTGAAGAACAGTTTGGTGTTTTCACCCAAGGTGTATCCCAATTCTAGACCAGGAAATACACCCCAACCAAAGTCGGAATTATACAAGGCATACACGCCTAATAAACCGTAGATGCGCGGATTTTTATTCCATAAAATCTCACCCGAAAATCCGGTATTGCTGCGTTCACGACGGCCTAAATTATTGCTGCGAATGAGGTCTTGGCGGTGCTCAGCTCCAAAGGCGTACTGCCCAAAAGCAGTATTGCGACGCGCATGAATGGCTGGGGTAATGCTGTGTGTATAATGGCGGTTTTGAAACACTGCAGGTTTTTGACGGATATATACATAATGATCATAATTGTAGCGCCACGAAATTTCTGGGGTAATGACAAACTTACCTACGCGCTGACTCCAGCGGCCCGCGGCCAAACCTGTTTCTACGGCTTCTTCGCTTTCCTTATCGCCAGGGGATGCGTAAAATGCATTGGCTCCAAAAGAATTGTTTACATACCCACCTAAGAGTTGCAGGTTGGATTTTTCCGAAAAAGTGTAGCGACTCGAGCTGAAAAACTTGTAATTGGTATACCCTGTATTGTATCGGTAGCCATTGCCTTTGTCTATACCGGCTGAAAAAAGTTGATTCCAATTGCCCGCCTTAAATCCAGTTGCCGCAGCAATGCCATAATTGTTAAAGGTGTTATCATTGGATGTGTCCTTATCGAAACTGCTGCCTACATAGGTTCTTACTTGCGCAAAATCTGTGGCTGCTTTTTTGGTGATAATATTGATGGCACCTGTAAGTGCGTTGATTCCATAAATGCGTGCTGCCGCGCCTTTGAGAATTTCTATGCGTTCAATGGCCTCAAGCGGAATGGGAATGTTCATCATATTGTGCCCGGTTTGCGGATCCGTCATGCGGATTCCATCTATGAGCACCAATGATTGCTCAAAACTACCACCCTGAATACTTATATCGCTTTGCGCACCCCAAGGCCCGCGCTGACGCACATCCATACCTGAAACCCATGCCAAAACTTCAGCTACTGAAGTCACGGACATTTTGCGTATTTGCTCTGCGCTGATTATTTGAATATTGCGGTTGGCTTCAAAATGGGTTTGTGATATGCGTTCACTTTGAATTCTCACTGCGGCAATTTCCGCACTGTCGGTGATTTGTGCCTGAAATTCAGCATAGGAAAGCAGACCCAGTGCTGCCAGTTCCGCACTATCGGTAATTTGTGCCTGAACTCCGGCGCAGGAAAGCAGCCCCAATGCCGCCAGTAATTTCCCTTTCATGGGGGCAAAATTACCTTTTCTTTGTTTGCAATGGATAATCTCTCGCAATAATTGCTGTAGATAAAGTATAAAAATTATATCCTAAATGGCTTGTATATAAATTGCACGATAATTATCTGTTGAAACGAATAACAAATGTGTGCGAAATACACAAAGAATATTCACGATATGTCTTATGGTATAGAATACTATTTCAAGTAAAATAGGGTGCATAAAAAACCCCGTCGCATTTCGTGTGACGGGGTTTCTAGAATATAGCTTCAATTATTTATCGAACGCTTTGTCGATCAATTCGAGCAAGTAGGTTCTGTGATCGCGGGTATCTTTATCCGGACTCACGGCCAATTTCAACTTCTTCTGTAAGTCAAGGAGTTGTGCAGTAGCTCTTGCTTGCGAAATGTTGTCATAGGGCACTGCATTTTTAAATCCAGCAATGGCAGTCAAGTATTTTACATAATTGATTTGCAGTACCTGACGGTGTGAATTCACCGAACCCGCCATGTCATCTTTGAAGATAGCATCGCTAAGGTCGGTCATCATTTCACCTACAGAGTATAGGTTGCCATATTCGCGGCTATCGGTAAGACGTTGCAATAC
>Ga0315908_10001886_pt1 | contig 15582 bp, 14 predicted proteins | sample LakEriMetagenome_12_FD_203520 | JGI IMG/M metagenome (GOLD analysis project Ga0315908, IMG submission 203520) | Freshwater fungal communities from buoy surface, Lake Erie, Ohio, United States - Buoy 4 MA124 | ecosystem: Environmental > Aquatic > Freshwater > Lake > Lake biofilm | place: USA... | reverse complement strand
GGTTGGGACGTTCGCGAGGTGTCATGGCGTACCCCAAAGGGTTACGTCGAAGACGTGCCGGCGTTGCACTCGGCAATCGAGGAGGCGAAAGCCGAAACCTCGAAACCGACTCTCATCATTCTCAAGACCATCATCGGTTGGCCTGCGCCGACGAAACAAGACACCGGCAAAATCCACGGCTCTGCTCTTGGGGCGGACGAGGCTAAGGGAACCAAGCTGGCGCTTGGTTGGGATCCGGAACTCTCGTTCATTGTGCCGGACGACGTATTGGCACACACGCGTTCACTTCGGGAACGCGCGGCATTGGACCGTGTCCAGTGGCAAAAGTCCTTCGATTCGTGGGCTTCGGGTAATCCGACCCACAAGGCACTGCTCGACAGGCTCCTAGCGAGCGAATTGCCGGCTGACGTCGATGCCTCACTCCCCGATTTCGAGGCTGGAACATCGCTCGCTACACGGGCAGCAAGCGGCAAAGTTCTCAACGCTCTCGCCGCGGTTATGCCGGAACTGTGGGGTGGGTCATCTGACCTCGCGGAATCAAACCTGACCACGATCGACGGGGCGAAGTCTTTCGTTCCCACCGAACACTCGACCGCGCATTGGAGCGGAGACCCCTATGGTCGGGTTCTTCACTTCGGAATTCGCGAACACGCGATGGGCGCAATCCTCAACGGAATTGCACTTCACGGTCCAACGCGTTCATACGGCGGCACCTTCCTGATCTTCAGTGACTACATGCGTCCCGCTGTTCGACTCGCTGCGTTGATGAAGACCCCGTCCATTTTCGTGTGGACGCACGACTCGGTTGCTTTGGGCGAGGACGGCCCAACCCACCAGCCGATTGAACAACTCGCGACACTACGCGCAATCCCCGGTCTCGATATCGTTCGCCCCGCGGATGCGAACGAAACGGCGTGGGCGTGGAAAGCAATTCTCGAGCGACGTCTCGGTCCGGCTGGCATCGCTCTGTCCCGTCAGAACCTGCCCGTTTTCCCGCGCGGTTCTGCCGCAAGTGACACAGATTTTGCGCCAGCGCAACAGGTGTCGAAGGGTGCGTACACACTCATCGACTCCCCGACTGGAACCCTTGACGTGATTCTCATCGCGACCGGCTCGGAAGTGAGCATCGCTGTTGAGGCTCGTGAGGTTCTCGCCACTAAGGGAATTGGTGCCCGTGTTGTGTCGGCGCCGTGCCTCGAGTGGTTCGAGGAGCAGTCCGATGAATATCGCGAATCGGTGCTCCCCCGCGCTGTGACCGCCCGCGTCTCTGTCGAGGCTGGCCTTGCGTTGGGTTGGTCGCGCTATGTCGGTGCAAATGGCGTGTCCATTTCAATTGAGCACTTCGGCGCATCGGCCGACTACCAAACACTGTTCCGCGAATTTGGAATCACACCGGACGCCGTGGTGTCCGCGGCGGAAACGCTTGTCTCCTCAACCGAAAGGCACACCTCGTGACCACTCCAACCCAGGAACTTTCCGACATCGGAGTGTCGATCTGGCTCGACGACCTTTCGCGTGACCGCATCCAGTCGGGTTCACTCGAATCACTCATCGCGACCCGAAATGTTGTCGGCGTCACGACTAACCCGACAATTTTCGCCTCTGCGCTCGCAACCGGTCAGACCTACGGTGCACAGATCGCTGAACTCGCGGCGTCTGGCGCGTCGGTCACCGAAGCCGTATTCGCGGCAACGTCCGACGATGTCGCCGCCGCGTGTGACATCTTCCGCCCCGTGTACGACCGAACTGGCGGTCAAGACGGTCGCGTTTCGATCGAGGTCGAACCGACACTCGCGTTCAACACGGAGGCAACAATCGCCCAAGCGAAAGAACTCTTCGCGCGGGTCGCCCGAGACAACGTGATGATCAAGATTCCCGCCACCATCGAGGGTCTTGGAGCTATCACCGCTGTTCTTGCCGAAGGAATCAGCGTCAATGTGACTCTTATTTTCTCGATCGAGCGCTATGCGCAGGTTATTGACGCCTATTTGGCCGGACTCGAACAGGCAGTCGCGAACGGACACAATCTCGCTGACATCCACTCGGTGGCGTCCTTCTTTGTTTCACGTGTCGATACCGAAATCGACAAGCGTCTCGCGGCGATCGGAACCGACGACGCGGTATCGCTCAAGAGCAAGGCCGGCGTCGCAAACGCTCGACTCGCATACGAATTGTTCGAGAAGCAGTTCGCCAGCGACCGCGCGAAAACCCTGCTCGGACAGGGCGCACATCGTCAGCGCCCCCTCTGGGCATCAACGGGCGTCAAGGACCCAGCCCTTCCCGACACGCTGTACGTCACCGAACTAGCAGTAAGCGACACCGTTAACACGATGCCCGAGAAGACCCTCGAGGCGACGTTCAGCCACGCACCGGTTCACGGAGACGCCGTTCGGGGCACCTACGACGATGCACGCGCAACTCTGGCGGCTATCGAGGCCCACGGCATTTCGATCGTCGAGGTCACGTCGTTGCTCGAGCGCGAGGGTGTCGACAAGTTCATTGTGTCGTGGAACGAACTGTTGGATATCGTCACGGCCGCCATGGACTCCTCTCGATGACGTCCGTCTCGGTTTCCGGAGTTGCAGCAGACGCCGTGGCGCGTCACGTGCCAGCTCTGGTCACCGAACAGTTCGCATCCAGGCTTAGTGCAGGTGATTCAACACTGTGGGGAGTCGACGCCCAGCCAGAGGCATCGATTCGTCTCGGTTGGGTGCATGCGAGCCGCAACTCACGACCCCTAGTGGACGAAATCCTCGCGTTACGTGACGAATTCCGCGCACGCGGTCTGAGTCGCATTGTGCTGTGCGGAATGGGTGGCTCGTCGCTGGCTCCAGAGGTCATTACCCGCACCGAGGGAGTCCCGCTCGTAATTCTCGACACCACTCATCCTGCACAACTCTCGCGGGTCGTTGATTCGAGCATCGAGACGACTGTCGTGGTGGTCTCGTCGAAATCCGGTTCCACTGTAGAAACCGATTCTCAGAAACGAGCCTTCGAGGCCGCGTTCACGGCGGAGGGAATCGACCCGTTGACCCGAATTGTCATCGTCACCGATCCGGGCTCTCCTCTGGACGTCTCGTCTCGAGAAGCCGGATACCGAGTTTTCAATGCCGATCCCCACGTTGGCGGCCGTTATTCCGCCCTCACAGCTTTCGGACTCGTTCCCTGTGGGTTAGCTGGCGTTGATATCGAGACCCTGTTGGATGACGCGGACTCCGCTCTTCCCGGACTGCTGGCCGATGACGAGTCAAATCCCGGTTTGGTGCTTGGAGCGGCGATGGCGGGGACATCCCCTCGTCGAGACAAGATAGGAATCCTCTCAGCCAAATCGTCGATTGTCGGCATCGGTGATTGGATCGAACAGCTCGTCGCAGAGTCGACGGGGAAGAATCAGACCGGCGTGCTGCCTGTTGTTCTCGAACCGGGCGCGCCGGATCTCGAGGCCCCTGACCTTCTCCCAGTGAACATCCTTGACGTGGGCGCGAACGCCTCTGGAGACTCGGTGAACGTGTCCGGGACGCTCGGAGCCCAGCTCATCACCTGGGAGGTTGCGACCGCCGTTGCCGGCACCTTGCTCGGAATCAACCCATTCGACCAGCCTGATGTCGAATCGGCCAAAAGCGCTGCACGCGCGTACCTTGACGCGACCCCGGAAGCGCACGTAACCTTCGCGAGTGACGGTGCTGTTGAGATGAGCGCGCTCGGCTACGAACCGACCGCTGTTACAGTCACCGAAGCGGTGCGTGAAGTTCTGGCGCTTGTCGCGACTGACGGGTACATCTCGGTTCACGCGTATGCGGATCGCGAGGCCGGTTCGGGACTCGAAGGGATTCGTGAAACGTTGGCAGTTGCCAGCGGGGGTCGCCCAACAACGTTCGGTTGGGGTCCGCGCTTTCTCCATTCAACCGGTCAGTACCACAAGGGCGGGCCGGCCCAAGGAGTCTTCATCCAGATCGTCGAGCGCGCAATCAACGACCGCGAGGTGCCAGGACGACCGTTTACCTTCGGTGACCTTGTGGCAGCTCAGGCACGCGGCGATGCAACCGTTCTCGCGGATCACAATCGTCCGGTGTTGACACTCACGGTGAGTGGTTTCACCGAGCTCACGAATCTCGTGGCCACTCTTCGGCGATACGGGAACAGTTCGTGACGTTCGTCAATCCGCTCCGAGACCCGGAAGACCGTCGACTGGGTCAAATCGCGGGTCCATCCGGTCTGGTGATTTTCGGTGTGACCGGCGACTTGTCACGTAAGAAACTCATGCCCGCTGTCTACGATTTGGCGAACCGCGGGCTGCTTCCCCCTGGTTTTGCTCTTGTTGGCTTCGCACGACGAGAGTGGGAGAACCAAGAGTTCATGGAGGTTGTCCGCGAGTCGGTCACGAAGTATGCGCGCACACCCTTCCGAGAAGATGTGTGGCGACAGTTGGCTGAGGGCATCCGTTTTGTCGCTGGGGACTTTGATGACGACGCGGCGTTTGACCGTCTTGGTGAAGTGATCGCCGAATTGGATCGCGAGCGTGGAACGATGGGAAACCACGCTTTCTACCTCTCCATCCCGCCTCGCTCGTTCCCCCTCGTCACGGAACAACTCCGTCGATCCGGGTTGGCTACTCCGAAAGACAACCAATGGCGACGAGTGGTCATCGAAAAGCCGTTCGGGTCTGATTTGACGAGTGCCCGCGAACTCAACGCGGTTGTCGAATCCGTTTTTCCCGCCGATTCGGTTTTCCGAATCGACCACTACCTCGGAAAAGAAACAGTTCAAAACATCCTTGCTCTCCGGTTCGCCAACATGTTCTACGAGCCAATCTGGAATTCGAACTACGTTGACCACGTCCAGATCTCGATGGCCGAAGACGTGGGCGTTGGCGGACGCGCCGGGTACTACGACGGTATCGGCGCGGCACGTGACGTCATTCAGAATCACCTTCTGCAACTCCTCGCGTTGACTGCGATGGAAGAACCAGTCTCGTTCGATGCGGCCGACCTTCGAGCCGAGAAGGAAAAGGTGCTGTCAGCAATCAAATTGCCCGCTGACCTGTCAACGGGGACCGCTCGCGGGCAGTACTCCGGTGGCTGGCAGGGTGGCGTGGAGGTGAAAGGTTTCCTCGACGAAGAGGGGATGAACCCAGAGTCGGTGACCGAGACGTTCGCTGCGATGAGACTCGATATCGACACACGACGATGGAGCGGTGTCCCGTTCTATCTGCGAGCTGGGAAGCGGCTTGGTCGTCGTGTCACCGAGATTGCCGTCGTGTTCAAGCGCGCCCCCCAGTACCTGTTTGAGGATAGCCAGGTGTCTAGCCTGTCGGAAAACGCACTCGTCATCCGTGTTCAGCCGGACGAGGGAGTCACGATGAAGTTTGGCTCGAAAGTCCCCGGAGCCGGCATGCAGGTTCGAGATGTGACCATGGACTTCGGTTATGGGCACGCATTCACCGAAGAGAGCCCCGAGGCGTATGAACGCCTGATTCTCGACATGCTGCTCGGCGATCCCCCGTTGTTTCCTCGCCACGAAGAAGTCGAACTGTCGTGGAAGGTTCTCGACCCAATCGAAGAATTCTGGGCGGCGTCGGGGAAACCGGAGCAATATGCCCCGGGTTCCTGGGGCCCCGAGTCGGCTCACGAGATGATGCGTCGCGAAGGTCGCGAATGGAGACGCCCGTGATCATCCCTCTTCCCAATACGACGGTGGCCGACATCCTTCGCGCACTTCAGCAGGCGCGGGAGGAGGGCGGAGCCGTTGCGCTGGGCCGTGTTCTGACCCTCGTGATTACCACAACTGAAGACAAGGTAGAAAAGGTCATCGCGGCCGCAAACGAAGCATCGCGCGAGCATCCGATGCGCATCATCGTGATTAACAACGTCTCAGACGCACACCAAACCGTGCCTCTCAACGCGGAACTCCGGTTGGGTGGCGATGCCGGCGCGAGCGAGGTGGTGGTGTTGAACGCTTCCGATGAGTTGGTTGGAGACCCCCAAGCCCTCATCAACGGGCTCTTATTGCCCGACGCGCCGATGGTCGCGTGGTGGCCCGACGCCGCTCCCCTGCGGATGTCCGAGACGTCTCTGGGGCGTGTCGCAGGTCATCGCATCGCGGACACGATTACGGCGTCGAATCCGGTCGAGTTGCTTCGAATCCTCGCCGAGGCATACGAACCAGGAGATGTAGATCTCGGTTGGACGCGCATCACTCAGTGGCGGGCGCTTCTTGCAGCGACTCTCGACACGGGGGTCGACCTGGGAATTCGCGGAGCCTCGGTAGCGGGGGCCTTGGACAACTCGGCACCGATTCTTCTTGCCGCCTGGTTGCGAAGCGAGCTCACAGTTCCGGTCGAACTCGTCCTCGAGGGAAAGAGTGAACTGGGCAACATCATTCGAGCCGAGATTATGACCGACGCGGGATCAATCGTTTTGGAACGAACCGAACCGGGTTTCGCACGTCTTGCGCAACCGGGACAACCAGACCATGCGATTTCACTACCGTTGCGCGGTCTGGGAGATTGCCTGACAGAGGAGCTTCGTCGTCTCGACGCGGACATCGTTTTTGGTCGGGTCCTGACGGAGGGAATCCCACTGCTGGTCGCTGAATCGGAACTCATCTGATGAAACTTCGAATCGAGATACTGCCCTCTCGAGCTGCACTGGAAGATCGTGTGGCCGCAGAAATGCTGGCAGTGATTCAGGCGTCCGTGGATGGTCGCGGTCGAGCCGATGTGGTCGTCACTGGTGGCACAGTCGGCATTGGCACGCTCGACGCACTGGCCCGATCCACCGACGCCTCCGCGCTCGACTGGACTCGGATTCATGTGTGGTGGGGTGACGAACGATTCGTCCCAGCTGGACACGCCGATAGAAACGAGCAACAGGCGCGAGACGCACTCTTCTCGCGCGTCGCGATACCCGCTGAGAACCTGCACATCTTCCCCGCCAACCACGGCCAAACCGTTGAACAGGCGCGAGAAGAGTTCCTTGCGGAAAACATTTCTGGCTTTCCGGCCTTCGATCTCGTGCTCAACGGGATTGGCCCCGACGGCCACGCAGCGAGCTTGTTCCCTGGACTCCCCCACGGCGAAGGCCAGGACGTCATCGCGGTGTCGAATTCCCCGAAACCACCAGCCGAACGGTTGTCGTTCACTTTTGACGCTCTCAACCGTGGTCAACATGTCTGGATCATCGCGTCCGGAGTGGATAAGGCCGATGCTGTCGCGCGAATAGTCGGGGACTCGCCGGAATCAGAAACTCCTGCCGCCGCTCTTCGCGGTGCGGTTGAAACCGTCGTCTGGGTCGATTCGGACGCGGCCTCGGCAATCAGCGACTAGGGCTTACCGGTGGTCCGAAGACGCTCCAGCGCGTCCGACAAGATTGTGTCAGCTTCTTCCAGAGTGCGTCGTTCCTTGACGTACGCAAGGTGAGTCTTGTAGGGCTCGTTCTTGACCAGCTGAGGCGGCTTGTTCTTGTTGCGACCAGCCGGAAGACCCGTCGTCGGTGAATCGATGAGCTCTGGAATCTGGTCGTCTGGCACGTCCGCTGCGTAGTGCTTGACGGTCTCGTTTCCTTCGGCGTCCCAGTACGACACAGCAATGCGCTCGGCGTGGTTGCCGTGATCGTGCTCGCCCATCGGACCGCTTCCGACGCGCGTGCCTCGGATCGCGCTTCCTCCAGCCACGGTTAGACCAGGCCGAATCGTGTGAAGAGCCCGATAGTAACTACCGCGAGGAACCAGATAATGGCAATCATGATGGTCAAGCGGTTGAGGTTCCGTTCTGCGACACCACTTGAACCAAGGTTCGAGGTTACGCCACCGCCGAACATGTCCGAAAGTCCACCGCCACGACCGCGGTGCAACAGAATCGTCATCGTCAAAAGGATGCTCGTCAGTGCGAGGATAACCTGCACGATGATGTAAAGAATTTCCATGGTGGTCCTAGTTTATGCGATTACGTGCTTTGGGAACTGCACAATCTTGGCAAATTCTTCAGCGTCGAGACTGGCGCCGCCGACGAGTGCGCCGTCAATGTCCTTTTCACGCATGAACGAGGCGATGTTCGTCGACTTGACGCTCCCTCCGTAGAGGATTCGCGTTGACTCTGCGGTTTCTGGTGACAGGGTCTCGGCGATGACGGCGCGCAACGCCGAACACACTTCTTGTGCCTGAGCGGGTGTTGCCGCCTGACCTGATCCAATCGCCCAGACGGGCTCGTAGGCCACGACGATCTCGGAGTCCGCTGCGATTTCCGACAACACTGCGCGAAGTTGACCAACAGGCACGGCACTTGCGCCGAACTTCTCGAGGTCTTCAATGGTTTCGCCGACGCAAATCACGGGAACAAGTCCGTGTTTGAGGGCGGCCTTCGTCTTCGCCGTGACCAATGAGTCATTTTCGTTGTGATCCTGGCGACGCTCGGAGTGCCCGATGATCACGTAACGACAATTGAGTTTCTTGAGGAATTCACCCGAAATGTCACCAGTGTGCGCACCGTCATCGAACGGGGAAAGATCCTGTGCGCCGAACGCGAAGCCCAACGAATCGCTCTCGATGAGCGTCTGAACCGAACGGATGTCGGTGAATGGCGGGAAAAAAGAGACTTCGACTTCGCCCGGCGAGAACTTGGCGTCTTTCAGTGTCCACGCGATTTTCTGTACGAAAGCGACAGCTCGCAAGTGGTCGAAATTCATCTTCCAGTTTCCGGCGATGAGTGGGCGACGGGTTACCATCCGAGTACCTCCAGTCCAGGGAGTGAAGCACCCTCGAGGAATTCGAGGCTGGCACCACCACCCGTTGAAATGTGTCCAAAATCTGTGTCGTCGAAACCAAGGGCGCGAACGGCGGCCGCTGAATCGCCACCACCGACAACACTAAGCCCGTTGACCTTAGTGAGTGCCTCCGCAATTGCACGGGTGCCCGCCGCGAACGCCGGCATCTCGAAGACGCCCATAGGTCCGTTCCAGAAGACGGTGCGAGACGACTCGATAAGTGATGCAAATGTCTTCGCCGAATCGGGCCCGATGTCCAAACCTAATCCGGAAGCGCCGAAGGGGGTTTCCTCGATCGCGTCGATCGACGTGACGACAGTTTCTGCATCGGAAGCGAACCCGCTCGCAACAATGATGTCTGTCGGTAGAACGATGTCGACTCCCAAGTCTTTCGCGCGAGCAAGTTGAGTCAGCACGGTGTCGAGACGATCGTGTTCGCACAGGGACGCACCGATGTCGTGCCCCAAGGCCTTGAGGAACGTGAACACCATCCCGCCTCCGATAAGCAGGCGGTCCACTCGGGGCAACAGATGCTCGATGACTCCCAGTTTGTCCGAGACCTTAGACCCGCCCAAAACGACCGTGTACGGGCGCTGGGTGTCGGTGGTAAGACGACGTAACACCTCTGTTTCCGAGGAAACCAGTAATCCTGCCACACTGGGAATCGCCTTGGCGGCCTCGTAAACGGAAGCCTGTTTGCGGTGAACGACACCGAATCCGTCCGAAATCAGAGCCGAGACACCCAAGGTCAACAAGCTGGCGAACTCTGCACGCTCGGATTCAACCGATGATGTCTCGCGCCGATCAAAACGCAGGTTCTCGAGCACAAGAACCTCACCGGGTTGGAGCGCGGAACGCAAACCGCGCGCGACGGGACCGACAGTATCGGACACGAAATGAACGGGAACGTCAAGCAGTTCACCAAGGCGTTGCGCGACAGGGGCAAGTGAGTATCGCGGATCTGGAGTGCCATCCGGTCGACCCAGATGAGACATCACTATGACTGCTGCGCCAGCGGCTAACAGGTTCTGGATAGTCGGCAGTGAGGCGCGAATTCGGCCATCGTCGTCGATGACACCATCCGACAACGGAACGTTGAAGTCACAACGCACTAGGACTGTTTTGCCGCCGAGTTCACCCAGCGAATCCAGTGTGCGGAGGGCCATTACAGGCGTTCGGCGACGTACTCGGTGAGGTCGACGAGTCGGTTTGAGTAACCCCACTCGTTGTCGTACCACGATGCGATTTTGACGGTATCACCAATGATCTTGACGAGCCCGGCGTCAAAGATCGACGAGTGTGGGTCGCCGACGATGTCGCTCGAAACGATGGGGTCGTCGGTGTAGGCCATAATCCCCTTGAGGTAACCCTCTGAGGCCTTCTTATAGGCGGCGAGAATCTCATCGATCGTCACTGTCTTCGTCGAAACAAGGGTCAGGTCGGTGATGGATCCGGTGGGGACGGGAACACGAAGTGCGAAACCGTCGAGTTTGCCCTTCAATTCCGGCAGGACAAGGCCTATCGCCTTGGCAGCACCGGTCGAGGACGGAACGATGTTGATGGCCGCAGCACGAGCTCGACGCAAGTCATCGTGCGGACCGTCTTGCAGGTTTTGGTCGGCCGTGTAGGCGTGAACTGTTGTCATGAGACCGTTTTCGATGCCGAATTCGTCGTTGAAGACCTTGGCGAGTGGCGCAAGGCAATTCGTTGTGCACGACGCGTTCGAAATGATGTGGTCTGTCTCCGGGTTGTACGTCTCGTGGTTGACACCCATGACGAACGTTCCGTGCACGTCGGTTCCCGGTGCGGAAATCAGGACCTTCGTGGCGCCCGCGTCGATGTGCTTTTGAGCGTCCTTCACATTGGTGAAGCGGCCCGTTGACTCGATCACGATGTCGACACCCAAGTCGCCCCAGGGAAGAGCGGCGGGATCGCGCTCGGCGAGAACCCTGATCTTCTTGCCGTTCACGATGACGTGTGAGTCGTCATACGTGACGTCAGCGTTCAGTCGACCGTTAACCGAGTCGTACTTGAGCAGAGTCGCCAGCGATTTGGTGTCCGATAGGTCATTAACGGCGACGACGTCGAGGCTACTACCCTGCGCCATCGCTGCTCGGAGGTAGTTTCGACCGATGCGGCCGAAGCCGTTGATTCCGATTGTGACGCTCACTGGATGTCCTGTCGTTGGGTATCGATTGGGTCCTGAAAAAACAAAAGTAGTGTGCCGAAGGAGGCCACACTACCCACCTATGACAGTAGCAAAATTCCTGCGGAATTGTCGCGTGCGGCCGCGAAACGCTGTGCGACGTTCTCCCAGTTCACGATGTTCCAGAATGCCGTGACGTAATCGGCTTTCACGTTCTGGTAGTCGAGGTAGAACGCGTGTTCCCACATGTCGAGCTGCAGAATCGGCACGGTTCCCTGTGCGGTATTTGCTTGCTGGTCGAACAGCTGCTGAATGATGAGTCGGGCGCCGACGGGGTCCCAGGACAAGATTCCCCAACCACTCCCCTGGATTCCCAGGCTCGCGGCCGAGAAGTGGGCCTTGAAAGCGTCGAACGAACCGAAGAATTCGTCGATTGCCGCGGCGAGGTCGCCCGACGGGCGGTCGGCGGCATTAGGAGCGAGGTTCGTCCAAAAGATCGAGTGGTTGATGTGTCCACCGAGGTGGAACGCCAGATCCTTTTCGAGCTTGTTGATCGCTCCGAACGAGTTGTTCGCTCGCGCTTCTTCCATTTGCTCGAGAGCGGCGTTGGCCCCGGCTACGTAGGCTGCGTGATGCTTGGAGTGGTGCAACTCCATAATGCGGGCAGAAATGTGCGGTTCGAGTGCAGCGTAGTCGTAGGGCAACTCGGGGAGGGAATAAGCGGGCATGATTTCCTTTCGTTGGGGGTTGGGTTAGTCATCCAGATCGGGAATGCCATCAGACGTCGACGGAATACCGAGATCGGAAGCTTTCTTGTCCGCCATTGCAAGTAGGCGGCGAATCCGTCCTGCGACGGCATCTTTTGTCATCACCGGAGTGGCGTGATGGCCAAGCTCGTCAAGGCTCGCTTCGCGGTTGTCAAGACGCAAGCGCCCCGCGTACGCCAGATGGTCGGGGATATCGGTGCCGAGGATTTCGAACGCCCGCTCGACTCGAGCACACGCGGCGACAGCGGCTTGTGCGCTCCGACGAAGGTTGGCATCATCAAAATTGACGAGACGGTTGGCGTTCGCACGAACCTCGCGGGTTGCGCGGGCCTCACTCCATTTCTCGAGGCTGGTCGTTGCGCCGATGTAGGTGAGGAATGCTGAAATTGCCTCGGCGTCGCGGATTACCACTCGGAAGCCGCCGCGCACATCACGTGTCTTTGCCGCGATGCCACAACGGCTGCACGCGCCGACGAGCGCCATCGCTGCTTCGTTGGTGGGAGCCACGATCTCGATTGTTTGACTGCGGCCCGGGTCGGACACGATTCCGCGGGCGAGGAACGCCCCTCGCAAAACTCCGACCAGGTCGCCGATAGGAGCCGTCGTCAGTTTGTTGGGCAGACCGCGAACGGGACGGCGACGAGTGTCGAGCAGACCGGTGTTGAGGGCGAGCTGGTCTGCGCCCTCCGTCACTCGGACTCGAACCGTTTCGACCTTTTTGTTCGCGTTGGCGGGAACAACCGTCGCCGTGGACGGCACCCCCAGCAGCGCGTGAGTCAAGTGACGGACGCGCTGAGCGGAAGCTGCGTGGTCGAGCTCGATTTCCACAGCGAGTTTGCCGCTAACGAGGTGTAAGCCCCCTCCGAAACGGAGAATCGTTGTCAATTCAGCGAGACGCGTTGACGGTGGTGCCTCGGGTAACCCGAGCACTTCGTCCTTCACTGTCGTCGTCAATGACATTCTGTGGGAATCCTTTTCTATTCGCGACCAATGTCGCGATGTTTGCGCGTAACCGCTATTCCGGGGATTTTCCCGATGCGGCGAGCGAGTTCTTCGGAGATAGCAACACTGCGGTGTTTGCCACCTGTACATCCTATTGCGATGGTGGCGTGCCTTTTATTTTCACGGGCGTAGCCGCGCAACGTTGCACTCAGCATGAGGACCAGACCGTCTAGGTATTGTTCGACGTCAGTCTGCCCGAGGACGAACGCTGAAACGTCGGGGTGTAAACCGTTCTCATCGCGCAGATTCTCGGTCCAGAACGGGTTAGGAAGGAACCGAACATCGCCGACGATGTCAGCATCCGCAGGAAGTCCGTGCTTGAAGCCGAATGACTCGATCACGACATTGACCTCTGCGCTGTCGTCGGATCGGAATGTATCGAAAACGAGCGTGGTGGTCTGGTGCGTGTTAAGCCCCGTTGTGTCCACTACGACGTCAGCGTGACCGCGGAGCGTCTCGAGCCGGGCTCGTTCCGCGTGGATCCCGTCGATCAACGTGCCGTCGCCCTGTAGCGGGTGAGGCCGACGGACGCTCTCGAAACGTTTGATCAGCTCGGCATCGGTCGCATCAAGGAACAACACTCGGAGATTCGTCGCGGCCCTAAGGCTTTCAATGAGCGGAGCAAGTTCCTCAACGCTGTCACCACCTCGGACATCGACGACAACGGCCAAACGATTCATGGTTGAACCCTCGGCGGTTGCGATGTCGACGAGCGACGGTAACAGTTGCGATGGCAGATTGTCGATGACGCGCCAGCCGCCGTCTTCGAGCGCATTCGCCGCGGTCGATCGACCGGCTCCAGACATACCGGTGACGATGATGATGTGCGCGACGCTGTCGGTCATGGTGTGTTCAGACTACCCGCGACTTTCGCTCGCGCTCAGGGATTCCAGAATCCGCTGGGCGGTATCTTCTCCGATTCCCGGGACATTGAGCAACTCGTCCTTCGTCGCCGCCAGAACAGCAGTCGGACTCCCGAAATGGGTGATGAGGGCCTGAACTCGCTTAGGACCGATCCCTTCCAACTCATTGAGCGTGGATGTCAACACTTTGGTGCGCTTCGATTTCTGATAGCGAAGAGCAAAACGGTGGGCCTCGTCTCGAGCGCGTTGTACTAAGTACAGGGCGTCGCTGTCGCGGGGAAGAATCACGGGGTAATCGCTGTTGGGATGCCACAGCTCCTCTAATCGCTTCGCAAGCCCGACAACCGCGACCCCATCAACACCGGATTCTCTCAGAGCCCGTGCCGCTGCGTTGACTTGCGGTTGTCCGCCATCAACAAGAATCAGAGTCGTCGGATAACGCATTGCTGGACGCTCTTCCGCCAATCGCACGAGTCGGCGAGAAATCAGCTGGTACATCGCTTCGGTATCGTCCCGAGCAGAGGCTATGCCGTAATGGCGATAGTCATCCTTCACCGGCAGACCGTCCTCGAACACCACAAGTGAACCAACGATGTCCGTGCCACCTAGGTGTGAGATGTCGCAACATTCAAACCGGAGCGGGGCCTCCGGTAACCCGAGGTTGTCGCGCAGATCTTCGAGTGCGCGCGATCGCGCCACAAAATCGTGGGCACGATGCAGTTCGTGTTCACCTAGCGCCAACATCGCGTTCTTCGTAACGCTCGTGAGAAGTGTCGCCCTGTCGCCTCGTTGCGGAACCGCAATGCGCACTTTGCCCTTGAGTTTGGCGTTGACTCGCCTCAGGGTCATCGATTCCGCCAGTACGTCAGAGGATTGGGGTTCGAACGGAACGTCAATCAGCGCTGGCGGAGCGTCGAGCTCATACACATTTTCGATTGCTTGCTCGAGAATCGCGGCCGGGTCCATCTCGAGTTCGGTGTCGACCGTCCACGAGCGCGTTCCGCGCACCCGTCCCCCACGCACGTGGAAAATGGCGATGGCGGCGGACAGTTCACTCGAGGCGAAACCGATAATGTCGACGTCAAGTTCATCGCGCAACACGACGGCAGAGCGCTCGGCGATCGAACGTAGCGCGGCTCGCTGGTCACGAAACCGAGCGGCGGACTCGAAATCGTGACGGTCGGATGCGTCCTTCATTTTGGAGCCAAGTTCATCAATGACGGCCGAATCCTGCCGAGCCATGTACCCGACAAGGTTCTGAGCGAGTTCTCGATGTTCTTCAGTACTGACCCGTCCAACGCACGGAGCCGCGCACTTACCGATGTCCCCCAGCAGACAGGGTCGATCGTCTCGTCGAGCCTTGGCGAAGGTCGATTTTTCGCATGATCGAACCGGATACACCGACAGCAGAAGGTCGAGTGTTTCCCGAACGGCCCAGGACTTCGTAAAAGGACCGAAATAGTTCGTTCCGTCCTTGACGCGGGTTCTCGCGAGGAACGCGCGCGGATACTCCTCGCCCATCGACACCGCGAGGTACGGGTAGCCCTTGTCGTCGCGGAACTGGATGTTGAACGGAGGGCGGAATTCTTTAATCCAGGTGAACTCGAGGTGCAACGCCTCTAGTTCAGTACCGACGACCGTCCAATCAACCCGCCTTGCCGTGTTGACCATCCGAGCCGTGCGTTCCATCAGCCCAGCCGGGTTGTGAAAATACGTCGACAGTCGGTTGCGAAGGACCTTCGCTTTCCCCACATACAGGATGCGATTGTTCTCGTCGTAAAAGCGATAGACGCCGGGATCCGTCGGTATCGACCGCGGTTCAGGGTGCCAGTCGCCCGTCATTTCAGAATTTCCGCCAAAAAAGTTCCGGTGTGTGACTGCTTTACCTTGGCGACTTCCTCCGGTGTGCCGGTGGCGACGATTCGTCCACCTCCGTCACCTCCCTCCGGGCCGAGATCGATGACGTGGTCCGAGGATCGAATCACGTCAAGGTTGTGTTCGATCACGATGACGGTGTTGCCTTTATCGACCAGCGTGTGAAGGAC
>Ga0315908_10001885_pt1 | contig 15585 bp, 11 predicted proteins | sample LakEriMetagenome_12_FD_203520 | JGI IMG/M metagenome (GOLD analysis project Ga0315908, IMG submission 203520) | Freshwater fungal communities from buoy surface, Lake Erie, Ohio, United States - Buoy 4 MA124 | ecosystem: Environmental > Aquatic > Freshwater > Lake > Lake biofilm | place: USA... | reverse complement strand
TCAATCAATGGCTCAAACAATACAATCATATCCGACCTCATCACGCCCTCGGCATGCGGCCGCCGGTCCCTGAAACCATCTTAGTAAATCCACAAATCACTGGTACATAAAAAGGGGGCTGGACAGCCTCAATCAGGCGATGTGCCTGGCCCTCAAAAGGATTTCCCTTGATGTATAATTCGTGAGCTTTTTTTTCTCAGAAAGCGCTTTACTGCATTTAGGGAAAGAGAGAAGCTTGGTTCTTAGCTGGTCTAGAGAGAGCCTAGTTCAGCAAAAAGGGGGGGGGGGATATGGCCAAAATCGAACTCAATGTTGACGGGAGGGCCCATACGATCGATGCCGATAACGACATGCCATTGCTTTATGCGTTGCGCGACGATCTTGGCCTGAGAAATCCGAAATTTGGCTGTGGCTTAGCTCAATGTGGTGCTTGCACAGTTATTATTGACGGTGTGGCGACCCGTTCGTGCGTTACGCCAGTTGATTCGGTCAAGAATACAAAAATTACAACGCTTGCAGGCCTTGGCGGAGGCAAAGCCCATAAATTGCAGGAAGCCTTTATTGCCGAGCAGGTGCCGCAATGTGGCTTTTGCATAAACGGCTGGATAATGACCGCCGCCGCTTTCTTAGAGAAAACTCCAAAGCCTACCGAAGCCCAGATGAAAGAGGCTCTGTCGGGGATCAAGTGCCGGTGCGGTACGCACATGGCTATTTTGCGCGCAGTCATGCGCGTAGCGCAGGCTTGAAGGAGGCTTTTATGAACCTGGAAATCAATCGTCGCAATCTTCTCACGGGCGCTGGAGCGCTATCAATTTCGGTTCTTCTGCCCGGCATTAAGGCTCAGGCGTTCGTACCCACGGCGGGGGTTTCTCTGCGGCCGCCGCTGGATCCGCGCAGGCTCGCATCATACATATCGGTTAATTCCGACGGCACTGTTAACGCATGGTTAGGCCAGCCCGACATGGGACAGGGTACGGACGTGGGTGTGGCGCAAATGGTCGCGGAAGAGCTGGATGTGCGCGTTGAACGAGTAAGAGTAGATCTCTGCGACACTACGACCTGCCTCAATCAGGGCGGAGCCTCGGGTTCCTTTGGTGTTAGCGATCATGGAAAAGCGCTGGCTAATGCTGCTGCCGAAGCACGTTTCGTGCTGCTCGGGATGGCCTCAAAACACCTAGGCACGCCAGTCGACACACTCACTATCGAAGATGGCGTCATTTCAGTCAAAAGCGACGGGAAGAAACAAGTAAGCTACGGCGAGCTGATCGGCGGGCGCTGGTTCGACGAGGAAGTCGAGTGGAATGGCGTCAAAGGGAATTTCTTGGATCTCAAATCCATTCGGGGCAAGCGTAAGAACCCTGCCGAGTATAAGGTTTACGGTAAATCGCCTCCGCGTCGCGACGTGCCGGTGATTGTGCTAGCAACTGAAGATTACGTCGTCGACGTAAAGGTTCCGGGCATGTTGCATGGCCGCACAATTCTCCCGCCGGTAGCGGGCGCCGTTCCAGTGCGGATTGACCGTGATTCAGTTAAGCACATCCCAGGTGTCCAGATCGTTCATGAGAAGGGTTTTCTGGGGATCGTCGCTCCGCGTGAATGGGACGCGGTAAAAGCCGCCCAAGACCTCAAGGTCACTTGGACGGATGTGAAAGCTCCCTTCTTTGACCACAAGGACCTCTACAAACACATTCGCAACGCGCCCGTCGTAAAGAGTGGGGGATTGAAGAGTAATCCTGAGCCAGCGAAAATGGACGAAGCATTCAAAGGTGCAGCCAAAGTGATCGAGGCGACCTACGAATACCCCTTCCAGTCTCACGCATGTATGGGCCCAGGGTGCGCTGTAGTCGATTACCAGCCCAATGGTGTATCGCGTCTTTGGACAGGCTCGCAGAAGCCCCATTACGCCGCCGATGGGGTGGCTGCAGTTCTCGGCGTGAAGCCGGAAAACATGCGTGGTACTTGGGTTCGCGGGCCGGGCTCGTATGGACGAGGCGATGCTGGTGACGCAGCCAATGCTGCCGCTATCTTATCCAAAGCTGTCGGCAAGCCCGTACGTTATCAAGCGCAGCGGCATGAAGCGCATGGCTGGGATCCAAAAGGCCCGGCCTCGATCCACACCATCCGTGCCGGCATAGATAAGAACGGCAAGGTCGTTGCGTGGAGCTTCAACTCCAAGGGTTTCGACCGATTGAATGTGGCTTCTAACGAGAGTAAGCCCGAAGACAATTTGTTCAGCCAGCTTGCGGGCGTCAAGCCAAAGCCAGCTCTCGTTTACGGTTCACCGCAGGAATCCTACACGTTCCCGGCGAAGCAACTCACCTGGGAGGTAATTCCGCCCCTATTGGAGTCAGGCTCGCCATTGCGAACGTCGCATCTGCGTGATCCTCTGGGTCCAGATATCCATTTTGCGAGCGAGAGCTTCATTGACGAAGTAGCTTTCAGCACTGGAATGGATCCAGTCGAGTTTCGAATGCAGAATATCGGCAACGAACGCGACAGAGACCTCATTAAGGCTGTCGCGGAAAAGGCCGGCTGGGAGAAGCATACTACAGCGCGCAAGCAAAAACGCGGCGACATTGCGATTGGTCATGGTGTAGCGTATGCGGTTCGTGGCCCAACTCGCGTAGCCATCTTCGCCGAAGTGGAAGTGAATTTAAAAACTGGCAAGGTCTGGGGCAAACGTTTCGTTGTCGCGCATGACTGCGGGGTCGTTATTAATCCTGACCTATTGAAACTCACCATCGAGGGTAACATCGTACAAGGCTTAAGCCGTGCCCTGATGGAGGAGACGACTTTCGATAAGAATAATGTCACCAGCACGGATTGGGAAAGCTACCCTATTCTAGATATGACGGAGCGTCCGCAATCGGTTGAGATAGTGTTGATCAACCGCCAGAATATTGCGCCCTCGGGTGCCGGTGAGGGGTCGATGCGTCCCGTCACCGCAGCGGTCGGTAATGCCATCTACGATGCGACTGGTATCCGTATGCGTCAGGCGCCATTCACGCCGAAGCGACTGCGTGAATCAGGCCTCGTCTGAGGCCCAGATTGCGCCGCGGAAAAAAGTCCGCGGCGCAATTTTAAATTAAAAGCGGCCAGGCCTTGATGAGCTACTTTGAATTCAATGTTTGGTAATCCTCAGGTTTATAGCGGTAGATGACATGGCTGCCCATCCCTTGAAAATTAATTCTTCTAGCAATTTGGGTTTATGCCCTTTTGAGGCGCTTAGAGTTTGAGATCCAAAACTTCAATAAGCTGTTTCGGTAGGGGTGGCAGCGCCTCCCCGCAACCACTCAGAAACGCCCCGAGGCTTTTGAGCCCGGGGCATTTTGCTTTTGCGGGGGCGCGCAGGCTGCAAGTATGTTGGCGAATTCACCAAAGAGCTCGAGATCTAAGCCTTTTCCAAGAACCTTTGGCTGCAGCACGGCGAGCTCAACCATCGATCGGATGCGATCAATGGCTTGCATGTCATTTACCGTGAAGCGAACCAGCGATCATATATGCGCTGATAGGATCCATCTTCGCGCATGCGCAGCAGCGCGACGTTGACCTCGGATCGCAGGCTGCTCCCGCGCGGAAAAATAATGCCGTAGTCTTCCTTGCGGAATGGCGCGCCTACGAGTTGAACGCGACCCTTACCTTCATTGGCAGCGTAGAACATCAGCACTGGTGCATCGAAGACGATGGCGTCCACGCTCCGGTTTTGAAGTGCGTCATAAGCCTCGCTGATCTGTCGAACTTCCACCGCTTGTGCTTGCAGATCGCGAACCGCTGCGGCTGCCGTGCTCCCGGCTGTCACGGCAACCCGCTTGCCCGCAAGATCTTCTGGGCCATTGATGCCGCCGGCGATTTGTTGGACCGTCAGTGTAGCGGTCAACTGCGCTGTGTAGAGCGCCACGAACACCACGCCCGTGAACATCCACAACACTGCTAGCACCCGGGCGAAGGCGTGCTTGGGCGCCGATTCCGCCTGCGTCACCAAGGTTCCTGCCGCCCAATACAAAGCGTAGAAGATCCCCGGGATATAACTGGTAGTCGGAACGATCCCTTCCGGATGCCGGCGTTCCAGGAACCAGACGAAGTGCGCCGGGATAATGATGAGAAGAGCGCCAATGCCCAGCCATGCCAGAGAGGTCCACGAAATCAGGAGACGCAGCATGTCCCCCAGGGGATTGCTGCCGGCGGCCGTCTGGCCTCGCGTCATGATCTGCAGACCGGCGTTGAGTATTGGCTGAGAGAAGTCAAACTCTGCTTCCCGGGCGGATGTAATCGAGACTGCAGCAATGCCAAGTTCGACCCGCCGCGAGCGGACCTCCTCGAGGAGCGCCCGCACGTCGGGTGCCACTGTGTAGGAGGCCTTAAGCTTCAACCGATTCGCGACTTCGTCCATCAGGTCCATGGAGAAACCTGTGAGCACCTTATCGCGCTCGATCACCATGGGCGGCAGCACACGCGTCACGACATTAATCTCACGCGGCGGTGTGGAATTCTCCTGTGCCAATACCCCCGTCACGCCGATGATTGTCACGGCGAGCATTCCCAAAACAATTCGGACATATCGGCTGAACATGGCCTCTCCTTCTTGCTAACAGAGCGGAAGTTACAAGTTGACGCATAGATGGCAAGAACAAGAGCTTAACGCTCGTAGTACCAAGCACCCATTAGTCCGATTGCACCAGCTTAATTTCCGTTTTGTGACGTTTACATAACAAGTGCGAAGAGTGGATCTATGTTCTTTGAGGCCTGAATGGACGCGCGATTGGTAATGAAATTTGTTGGGTAGAGGTGGTAGCGCCTCCACGCAACCAGTAGCACTTTAAAGAAAGCCTTCTGTGTTCGCTCGGACTATTCCTTTGACGTCTATTCTCACAATGGCTTGGTAGAAGCACTCATGGCCGAAAGTATCTGCAGTCAGCTTGACCATACACTCCCCAGCGAGCTGGTTGTCATATTATGACTATTGTAAACTATCGATAAGCAAAACAAACGATTACTAAGTGCTAAGCCTATGAACTCATGAGCCCAATCCTCTCGCAAAGAACCGGCTATGCCACTGCGTTCTGCGCACGTTTTATTTTATCGCTAATCCGCCGCGAATGCGTCCTGTGTTCGGGCACCGGAAAAAGTTGCTGCGATATGAAATTCGCTGCAGCAGTCCTAGTGATTGTGCTGTCGCCGTTTCTATAAGACTCTTTCATGACGTCCTCAGCGCGAATGAAAGAATCGGCTCCGGTCAACGAGTGATAATTTTGTGGGTCAATCTGTGGGTGAATGTAATTCACAAAATGGTAAGCATCTGATTACAAAGAAAAAATTTCAGTGAAGTGGCGGAGACGGTGGGATTCGAACCCACGATAGGGTTTCCCCTATGACGATTTAGCAAACCGTTGCCTTCAGCCTCTCGGCCACGTCTCCTGCGGCCCCGCATGCGGGAGCGGGCCTGATATGCCCGAGCGCGGCTGCCTTGGCAAGCTTTCAGGCCGGCTGGTCCGCAATGCCGGCGATGAAGGCGCAGATCCTCTCCATGGTGGGCCTGTCGGCCAGCAGAGGGGCATGGCCCTGACCGGGCACGGTAAAGGCCTCGGCCCGGCCATGGCGGGCGAGCATTTGCGCCAGGGTTTCTTCCGACAGAAGGTCGGAATTCTCGCCCCGGATGATCAGCAGCGGCAGGTGGCGCAATCCCTCGAATTGCGGCCAGAGATCGGGCAGGGGCGATTCGAGGTCGATATTTTCGAGAATTTTCATCAGCCGCGGGTCGTAGCGCGCGACGAGGCGGCCATCTTTTTCTTCGAGCGAGGCTTGCGCATAGGCCAGCCATTCCTGGTCGTCGAGCGCAGTGAAATGGGCTCCAAAAAGCTGCTTGTACATGGCCACCGCATCGTCCCAATGGCTTGGACTCGGCAATTTGCCGATATAGCTGCGGATGCGGGCAAGACCGCGCGGTTCCAGCACGGGGCCGATATCGTTCATCACCACGGCGCGCATCAGCGTTGGGCGAAAGGCGGCCAGCAGCATGCAGTGAATGCCGCCGCGCGATGTGCCGATGAAAATCGCCTCGCCAATGCCGGCGGCTGCAAGCATGGATTGGATATCACCGCTCTCAATGGTGAGATCGTATTTCTTCCAGTCCGGATCGCGCTCCGAGAGGCCGCGTCCGCGATAATCGAGGGCGACGACGCGCCGCGCCGGGCCGGCGTCCCCGCCTGCAATGGCCATTGCAATGGCGTGGAAATCGGCAGAATTGCGCGACAGGCCCGGCAGGCAGACAACGGGCAAAGCGGCGCTGTCGCGCGGCCCGTAATCACGCATATGCAGGCGAAGCCCATCGGGGGCCGAATAGAAGCGCGATTGAAAGGGCGGTGGAGCGTCGGTCATGGCGACAGACTAGACTGCACGGGGCTCGGGATCAAAGCCTCTGGTCATAGGCGCGCAGATCGGCATGCAGGGCGAAGGGGCGCTCATCGCCAAACCGCAGCCGATAGATTTCAAGATTTTCAATCACGCGCTGCACATAATTGCGCGTCTCGCTGAAGGGGATGCGCTCGATCCAGTCGATGGGATCGATGGCGGGATCGCGCGGGTCGCCATAGGCCTCGATCCATTCGCGCGCCCGGCGCGGCCCGGCATTATAGGCAACGAAAGCCAGAATATGAGAGCCGCGAAAATCGGTGAGCAATTGGCCCAGATGCGCTGCACCCAGCCTTGCATTGAAGGCCGGATCGTCCAGCAATTTATCGCGCTCGAATTCGGCGCCGATCTGCTGGGCCGTGCGGCGCGCGGTGGAATCGATCATCTGCATCAGGCCTTTTGCACCCGCGCTCGAGACTGCGCGTGGGGCAAAGGCGCTTTCCTGCCGCGCAATGGCATAAACAATGGGCAAGGGCGCCGATCCGGCCGCCGGCTCGAAAGCTGGAATGCCAAACAGCGGAAAAGCATGAATATCGAGGAAATGCCTGCGCTGCAGGGCTAATTTGCCAATGGCCAGCGTGATGCGGGCATCGCCATTGCGCGCAACGACATCGGCGAGAGCTGCCATTTGCGCCTCATCGTCGAGCCCGCGCATGGCTTCCATGGCGAGCGCGCCGGCCATGTCTTTTTCACCCAGAGCAAACAGAAGTTCGCTGACGCGCGTTGCGCTGGCGCGGGCATCGCCACGCGTCACGCTGCGCGGTTGGCGGATCTCCGTTGTCTCGCCCAATCTTGCACGGGCCAATTGGCCATAATAGGCAACAGGCTCTTTCGCAGCGATGCGATAGAAGTTGCGCGCACCGTTACGATCGCCGCGCGCCTCGGCTGTGCGGGCCTGCCAATAGGCGGCGCGGGCGCGCGAGATCGGCGTCTCGGCGCGTTGGGCGGCGCGCTCAAAATGCGGAGCGGCGCGTTTGGGATCGTCGAGAAAACGCAAGGCGATCCAGCCGGCATGAAATTCCGCCTCGATAAATTGCTCGCGTCCTTGCGCCGAATGTTCGGCACATAATTTATAGGCCTGTTCAGGCTTTTTCGCATCGAGCCATTTGCGCGCCAGCACGCGGCGCTCAACCCAGAATTCATCCGGGTCGATGAGTTTTTCGCGTTCGCGCGGTGTCGCTTCGAGAAATTTCGTGGCCGCCTCAAGATCGCCGGCGCGTCGCGCGCGTTGCGCTTGGGAGAGGAGGTAGGCGGGATCTTGCCGCAGCGCCGCCGGCACACCCTGCATGAGTTTTTCTGAAGAATTGTCGGCCGCAACCGCAAGCCGCGCTTTGATCAAAGCGACGAGATTCTCATCCACTTTTGCCGCAATCCGCGTGGCTGCCTGTTTGCCGTCATAGGCCAGCCGCAGGGCGCGGTAGCGATGATCGTCTGACGCAAGATGGGCGCCGAATTCTTTCAGGAACTGGCCTTCCAGCCATGGGCTCATGTCATCGTGACGCCAGGATGCGGCGATGCGGATCTTGGCCTGCTTGTCCTGTCCGGCTGCCAGTTCGGCGCGCGCCAAAGCGAGTTTGCCGGCGGGCGTCTGCGGGTTGCGCGTGGCAAACCAGACGCCAGCCAGCTGTGGGCGCGATCTGTCGTTGAAAAGAATATCCTCGGCGCGCCGCTCCAAAAGGCCGCGCGCGGCCCAATCGGGGTTTTGGGCGAGAAAGGCCGAGAGGCGCTGGAATGTCGCCAGCCGCGATTCCTTTTGCAGCGCGACCCAGTCGAGTGCCAGGCTGGCGATGGGGTCTTTGACTTGGACTGCCCATTCATCGCCCTTGGCTATGTCGCCTTGTGCATAGGCCGCCAGGGCCTCGCGCAGGCCCGGCTGGTCGAGCGCGATGGGCGGGGGAATGTGCAGGAGCGGATTGGCGCCCTCGCGATCAGGCTCAGGCGCATAGGCCAGAGCAGGGCCGGTGGGCAGCGGGGTGGCTGTTGCGGCAGCAGGCGGGGAATCGGTCTGGGATTGGGGCGCGGTGCCTGTGATTGGCGTGGGCTGGGAGGGCTGCAGGTATTTTTCGGGAATCAACGGCAAAGCGACGAGACCGAGCGCCCCGGCTCCGGCCGCAAAACGGAAGGCATTGGCTAACAATGTCATCCTCGACCTGTCTCTGGGGGCGCTGGAAGCGGCAGCATGGTTGATGAAGGTTAAATTTTTCTCGTGGCCTGAGCCGGGCGGTGAGCGGAGCCGCAGATTGGGCCTGCGGCTGTTGCGGACAAGTGCCGTTTCTCGGGTTTCGGCTCCTGCGGCCCCTTTTCTCGCCTCCCGGCAGAGGCTATCTGTGTGGCCGGCCCATCGGGCCTGTGAAATGCGGCGTCGGTTAGGCGGTCGCGATTTTCGGGGATTGAAGACATGCCTCAGACCGCCCGCCTCAGGGGTTCGATGACTGCGCTGGTAACGCCTTTTCGCGACGGGCGCGTCGATGAGGATGCTTTCCGCTCCTTGGTGAGCTGGCAGATCGAGGAAGGCACGCAGGCGCTTGTTCCGGTGGGCACGACAGGCGAGAGCCCGACGCTCTCCCATGCCGAACATCATCGCGTGGTCGAAATCTGCATTCAGGAGGCCAAGGGCCGCGCGCCGGTGATTGCGGGGGCTGGATCCAACAATACGGCGGAAGCCATCGATCTCGCCAAGCATGCGGAAAAGTCTGGCGCCGAAGCCGTGCTCGTCGTCACGCCCTATTACAACAAGCCGACGCAGGAGGGCATGTACCTCCATTTCAAGGCGATCAATGATGCGATCGGCATTCCGATCATCGTCTATAATATTCCCCCGCGCTCCGTCGTCGATCTGTCCGTCGATACGATGAAGCGCCTGTTCGAGCTGAAGAACATCGCCGGCGTGAAAGATGCCACCGGCAATCTCGCGCGCGTCTCGCAGCAGCGTTTTGCCATGGGCGATGGTTTCATCCAGCTGTCGGGCGAAGATATGACGGCTTTGGCCTTTAATGCAGCGGGCGGGACGGGCTGTATCTCTGTCGTGTCGAATGTCGCGCCAAAACTCTGCGCGCAAATGCAGGCGGCCACCTTGGCCGGAGATTATGCGCGCGCCCTTGAGATTCAGGATCGTCTCGTGCCCCTGCATGAGGCGATTTTCAAGGAACCCGGCGTGGCAGGCGCAAAATATGGACTGTCATTGCTGGGCAAAGTGCGCGATGAAGTGCGGATGCCGCTGTTGTCGGTGACAGAGCCGACGCGCGCAATCATCCGCGCCGCCATGATTCATGCCGGCGTGATCGGCGGCTGAGGGCCGACGCGCCCTGGAGAGACAATTGGCAGCCAAGGACAAGCCGACCATCAAAATCGCCGCCGACAATCGGCGGGCGCGTTACGATTTTGAAATCGGCGATGCGCTTGAGGCCGGCATTATGCTCACCGGCACGGAAGTGAAATCCTTGCGCACCGGCAAGGCCACGATTGCCGAGAGCTATGTCGGTGTGGATCGCCACGGCGAATTATGGCTCTACAATGCCAATATTCCCGAATATCTGCAGGCGAACCGCTTCAACCATGAGCCGCGCCGGCCGCGCAAATTGCTCGCCAAATCCCGCGAGATTGCAAAACTTGCGCAAGGCGTCGAGCGGCAGGGCATGACGATCGTGCCGCTGAAAATGTATTTTAACGAGAAGGGCCGCGCGAAAATCGAAATTGCGCTCGGCCGCGGCAAGAAATTGCACGACAAGCGCGAGACGGAGAAGGCTCGCGACTGGAAGAAAGAGCAGGGCCGCTTGATGCGCGAGCGGGGCTGAGGCCATGCCGCAGCGTCCGCTTCTCCCATGGGGAGAAGGTTATGGCGCCAGATCCTTCCGCACGCGCTTAAAAACATCCTTGAACATTTTCGGCGTCAGCACGCCTGTGTTCGTATTGTAGCGCGAGCAATGATAGCTGTCGTAAATGCGGTAGCCGGCAATGTCATGCACGCCGCCATGGGCAAAGGGCGCAGCCGAAAGTTTTGTCTCCAGCGCGCGCAGCAGGCTCTCATGTGCGATGCGCCCCAGCGCAACAATGGCACGCAAATTGGGCATGGCTTCGATTGTTGTTGTCATGAAGCTTCGGCAATTTGTGATTTCTGCCGGTGTCGGCTTGTTTTGCGGTGGCACGCAGCGCACGGCATTGGTCACGCGGCAATCCTGCAAAGTCAGCCCGTCATCTGGGCGCTCATCATAGACGCCTTTGGCGAAGCCGCTTTCGATCAAAGTCTCATAGAGAAGATCGCCTGCCCAATCGCCGGTAAAGGGGCGACCGGTGCGATTGGCGCCGCGCAGGCCCGGCGCGAGGCCCACAATCAGCAGGCGCGCAGACGCCTCGCCGAAGGAGGGCACGGGCGCATTGTGCCAATCGGGAAAGTCAGCGCGCGCCTCGGCACGAAAGGTGACGAGGCGCGGGCAGAGGGGGCAATCGCGCCCCGGACAGGGCGGCTGTTTCAGCTTCGGCATGAGCCGGGCATAGCCGCCCCGTGATCAGGTGTCGAGAACCTCTTCGCCAGCGGCGGGGCGGCGCTCCTGATAGCGCTGAACGCGCTCGTTGGGGTCGCGGCCGATCTTGGCGGCCAGATGGAGCAGATCGACGAATTCATCGGCCTGGCGGCGCAATTCGTCGGCGACCATCGGCGGCTGGGTCGTGATGGTCGAGACGACCGAAACGCGCACGCCCTTGCGCTGGACGGCGGCCACCAGCGAGCGGAAATCGCCATCGCCGGAGAAAAGAACCATGTGGTCGATGTGATTGGCCATTTCCATGGCGTCCACCGCCAGTTCAATGTCCATCGAACCCTTGACCTTCCGGCGGCCCATGGAATCGACGAATTCTTTCGTCGGCTTGGTCACAACAGAGAAGCCATTATAGTCGAGCCAGTCGATCAGCGGGCGGATCGAAGAATATTCCTGATCTTCAATCAGTGCCGTGTAGTAAAAAGCACGGACCAGACGCCCCCTAGAATGAAATTCCTTGAGCATGCGCTTGTAATCGATATCAAAACCGAGAGTTTTTGCTGTAGCGTAAAGATTAGCGCCGTCGATAAAGAGGGCGATGCGTTCCTGCGACATGATAATCTCTTCTATTTCTTTGAAAACAAGGAGCTTTACTAATTCTTGCCTGTGGAAATACCGCAAAATCCGCGATCAAGCCTTTCGCAAAACCCCCGTTCTGCCGCGAAGAGACTCGCCCAACGCAAGCAGACCGTAAGCAGACAATCGTCCTGAGGCCGGATTCAGTCAAGTAAGTTTAAATAAAATGCAGTGTTTTTAGTAGCTTGGCTTGATCTTAGCATTATCGTCCGGGGTTTTTGGCGGGTGTGGACGCCTTGAGGCGGCTTTCGATTGCGTCATTCAGGGGTTTCGTGTAACGAGACCGCTCAATCTTCTCCCTCCATCGCGAAGGAACGTCGCCCCATGGCACGCGTCACCGTCGAAGACTGCATCGACAAGGTCGAGAACCGTTTCGAACTCGTTCTGCTCGCCAGCCATCGCGCCCGAATGATTTCGTCGGGCCAGCAGATCACGATAGATCGTGACAATGACAAAAACCCTGTCGTTGCTTTGCGTGAGATTGCCGATGAGACGCTCGCCCCCGAGGATCTCAAGGAAGACCTGATCCATTCGCTGCAGAAGCATGTGGAAGTGGACGAGCCGGAGGCAGAAGTCGTGCCCGCGCTCACTCCTGCTGCGGCCTCCGATGTCGGTGGCGTCGATGGCGACATTCAATTCGACCGTATGACCGAAGAAGACCTTCTGCGCGGTCTTGAGGGCCTGGTGCCGCCGGCCGAGACCGACGACGAAGGCGAATAAGCCTCTCAGCATAGCTGTATGCAGGGCGCGGGTCTTTCCCGCGCCTTTTGCTTTTCTGGTCTTCACACTTGTCACTGCAGCGCGATGCAATGATATTAGCCCTTCAAGACGCGCGCCGGCGCGTCGAAGAATCGGGTCTGTTTTGTGATGATGCGGCAATATGAGCTTCTCGATCGTGTGAGAAAGTATAATCCGCACGCCGATGAGGATTTGCTCAACCGCGCTTATGTCTATGCGATGAAGGCCCATGGCGCCCAGAAGCGCGCCTCTGGCGATCCTTATTTTACCCATCCGCTCGAAGTTGCCGCCATTCTCACCGATCTGAAGCTGGATGATGCGACCATTGTCGCGGCTGTCTTGCACGATACGATTGAAGATACCGGCACGACGCGCGAGGAAATCGACCGATTGTTCGGCAATGAGATTGGCGCGCTTGTCGATGGTCTGACCAAGCTGAAGAAACTCGATCTCGTTTCCAAGCGTGCCGAACAGGCTGAAAATTTCCGCAAGCTGCTGCTGGCCATTGCCGATGACGTGCGCGTCCTTGTCGTCAAGCTCGCCGACCGGCTGCACAATATGCGTACGCTGCATTTTGTGCCACCCGACAAGCGCAAACGCATTGCCGAGGAGACGCTCGACATTTATGCGCCGCTCGCCGGCCGCATGGGCATGCAGCACATGCGCGACGAGCTGGAAAATCTCTCGTTCAGAACGCTCATGCCGGAGGCCTGCGCGATGATCGAGGCGCGCCTCCAAGATCTCGGTCAGAAAAATGGCGCGCTGATTGCAAAGATCGAAGATGAATTGCGCGAGGCGCTGGGCGCGCGCGGCATTGTGGCAGATGTGAAGGGGCGCGAGAAAGCGCCTTATTCCGTCTGGAAAAAAATGGAGCGCAAGTCGATTGCCTTTGAGCAATTGTCAGACATTTTCGGCTTCCGCCTGATTGTCGGCACGATGGAAGATTGCTATCGCTGCATCGGCGTTATCCATATGAAATGGCCCTTCGTGCCGGGCCGCTTCAAGGATTATATTTCAACGCCCAAGCAGAATGATTATCGCTCGCTGCATACAACGATTGTCGGGCCTGGCCGTCAGCGCGTCGAATTGCAGGTGCGCACGCAAGACATGCATGACATTGCAGAATACGGCATTGCTGCTCATGCGCTCTACAAGGAAGGCCGTGCGGGCGATGTCGATGCGCTGACGCGCGAGAGCCGCGCCTATCGCTGGCTGCGCCGCACCATCGAATTGCTGGCCGAGGGCGACAGTCCGGAAGAATTTCTGGAACATACGAAGCTTGAACTCTTTCACGATCAGGTCTTCTGCTTCACGCCGAAAGGGCGGCTCATCGCTTTGCCGCGTGGCGCAACGCCCATCGATTTCGCCTATGCGGTTCATACGGACGTCGGCAATAATGCCGTGGGCGCCAAGATCAACGGGCGTATTGCGCCGCTGCTTTCCGAATTGCAAAATGGCGACGAGGTCGTGATTGCTGTGGCCGAGGGACAGGTTCCGCCTGCCGCTTGGGAAACGCTTGTCGTCACCGGCAAGGCCCGCGCCGCCATTCGTCGCGCCACGCGCGATGCTGTGCGCGAGCAATATGCCGGCCTTGGCCGGCAAATTGTGACGCGCGCCTTTGAGCGCGCGAAGAAGACTTTTTCCGACGATAAACTGAAAGGCGCCTTGCCGCGTCTGGCGCGCCAAAGCATCGATGATGTTTTGGCAGCGGTTGGTCGTGGCGAAATGTTTTCAGGCGATGTGGTGAAAGCCGTCTATCCGGATTTCAAGGACGAGCGCAAGGCGGGCGTCAAGAAGAGCGAGGCCGGCTGGTTCGGTTTGAAAAAGGCGGCGAGCCTTGTCTTCAAAGTGCCGGGCGCAGATGGCGAGAATTCCTCGCAGGCCATTCCGATCCGCGGATTGGGCGGCGATCTGCCGGTGCGTTTTGCGCCCAATGGCGGCGCTGTGCCGGGCGATCGCATTGTCGGCATTCTCACGCCGGGCGAAGGCATCACCATCTATCCGATCCAGTCGCCTGCGCTGATGGATTTTGACGAGTCTCCCGAGCGCTGGCTCGATGTGCGTTGGGATATCGATTCAGAGCGGCGCGATTTCTTTCCCGCGCGCATCATTGTCAATGCGATCAATGAACCCGGAACGCTCGGCATGATCGCCAGCGTGATCGGCGATGCGGGCGCCAATATCGATCATGTGGGCTTTGTCACCCATTCGCCGGATTTCCGCGATATTGTGCTGGATATCGAAGTGCTCGATCTTGCCCATCTCAATGGAATTATCGCGCAACTCAAGGCCAAGCCGGTTGTCTCGAAAGTCGAGCGCGTCAACGGCTAGTGTTATCTGCGTCGTCATAGCGAGGAAGCAATCCAGAAAGCATCATGTGAGGCTCTGGATTGCTTCGCTTTGCTCGCAATGACGGACGGGGTTTATGCCGTTCCGGCTTCACCTTCTTCGAGCATGTGCTTTTCCTTGGCGTAGCGCACCAGCGCCAGGAAGCGATAAATGCCATGCACGAATTTGCCATAGGGCATGGTCACGAAAAGCGCGAAGACCACGCCAAGATGGATAGCCAGAAGCATGCCCATCGCTGCGGTGTCGCGCAAAATGAGCAGCGCAAGCCCTGTGAGGCTGGTCAAGAACAGCATGACGAGGAAGGCCACATCCATGCCGGTTCGGCTCGTATCCATCATGGCCGGATCGCGATGCGATTTGGCGATGAGCAGGCCGACGGGGCCGATCAGCAAACCAATGCCGCCGATTGTGCCCAGAATCACCGGCAGGCTGAAGACCGGGTAGGGCGCCTGCCAGCCAAAGCCATAATGATAGATCGTCGCCACTGACGTTGAGGCGAAGCACAGCATGAAGCCGTAGAAGGTGAAATGATGATAGATGCGCCGATTGTCGGTCGGGCGCTCGCTCTCATTCATGCAGCCGACGCCGCCGCCATCGAGATAGCGCAGCGAGGAAGCATCCTTCATCGCCTGCCAGAGCGATGGGCCCTCAGTGAAGGTTTTGGCCGGTTCGCCAATATCCTTCCAGAAAGCGCGTACGCCCATGGCCATGGCGAAAATGGCATAGAGAAAGGCGCCGCCGAAAATCGCCACCATCGTATTATGCGGCATGAGACGGTAGAAATTGCCTGCATGCGTGCCGAAGAGAACAGCCGGATCGCGCCAGGCAACAAAGCCCGCGATGAAAACCGCGACGCTCACCGCTGCGACAATCGAGATCTTCAATCCGTTCTGCCTGAACATGGGCGCAAGCGCCTGCGGCCAGGCATAGGCCTCGTAGGATTCAGAGCGCGCCTGCGCCATGACTTTTGGCACATTGA
>Ga0315908_10001884_pt1 | contig 15589 bp, 7 predicted proteins | sample LakEriMetagenome_12_FD_203520 | JGI IMG/M metagenome (GOLD analysis project Ga0315908, IMG submission 203520) | Freshwater fungal communities from buoy surface, Lake Erie, Ohio, United States - Buoy 4 MA124 | ecosystem: Environmental > Aquatic > Freshwater > Lake > Lake biofilm | place: USA... | reverse complement strand
ATTTGATTTTAAAAATTATCTTATTATCTTATAATTTTTTTGGATAATGGCTTTTTAAAAAGCTGTTTACTATTTAAAATCTTTAAGCATTAAATCTGAGCCTTTTTATATTAATAATCTAACAATATTTTTTTATTAAAAAAAGACTGCTTTATGCAAAGGTGTTTCATCAAAAGAATCTTATTAGTTTATTTAGGCTCCATGTTTTAACAATAATTTAACTATTTTAACACTTTTTTTAATAGCAGCTATATGCAAAGGAGTTTTAAGATGTTTATTTTTTTAATCTATAGGTATATTTTGTTAAATTAAAAGATTAACAGTTTTAAAATTTTGTTATCGTACTGCATAATGTAAACAGTTATTTTGATTGATATCAATTAAATTTACTGAGGCTTTTTAATTTAATAATTCATCAATGATTTCTTAGTTAGAAAAAAGAATCGCTTTATGCAAAGGAGTTTATTAGTAATTATCAGATTAATTCAAGTCTATTCCATTATTTATCAGGAATTTAGTCAAGTAATAATCATTATTCAAAATTGCATAATGCAAAAGATTTTATTTAAATATATCAAATACATTTACATCTGCACCATTTTCTAATAATATTTTTGAAATCATCAGCTTGTTATTTTTTATTGCTAAAATAAAAAGCTAATTTAATAATTATTTGTCATCTTATAATTCTTATTTATTTTAAATTAAATATTATTGAAATTATTCTTAAAGTTAATTCATTAATTCTTATAAGATTTTTAATTTAATTTCCATTTAATTATATATTATTTGTAAATAAATTTATATATTAATAAAAAATAGTTGATTTATATTATAAGCTCATTTATGAACGGAAAGATATTTGATGAAATTTTCATATGAAATTCCTTTGACGTTTTTAAAAGAAATGCCATCAAATAATGCTTACAATTCATTCTAATCAAGATTGTTGTCTTCAAATTTAGACATGAATTTTTAGAACTCAGTAAAATTAAGATAATTATCCTGATCCTTATCAAATCTCTTAAAAAGTTTGTTAAGAAACATCTTATTATTTTCATGATTTTGAAATTATTATACTGACTACATTGCCAAAACGAACGATTTTTCATCAATGTATTTGCCATCTGTCTAATACTAATAAAGACTATTTTCAATAATAGCCTTAAAGTTTTTCTTTTATTCTTGATCTTATTCATTGTCATTAGGATAATACATATTTGACAATATTTTTGATAGCAAACTTATTTCTATACCCATTTAATAATTTTGTCGATACTCAAAAGCTATTGACCTGAAAATTTATTTGTCCTATATTTTACGGTCTTTAACCTTAAAACTTTCCAATAATTCTAATTCATTCAGTTGTATTTTTAATTCTGTTTTTTTTAACATATTAAAATATATATATATAATTCAGAATTTTAAATCTTTAATGGCTTCTTCTATGTCTTTTATTTCATTAATAATTATTCCTTCATTAGGGTTGTAAATTCTTATTCCTTTGATAACTTAATACTACCTTTCATTTTAACAGTTTGAGCACATAAATTTATTAGTTTCCGATTCAAAGCACTTCACACAGCAAATCATCACATTACATACTAGGCAATAAACAAGTCCGTTTCTTTAATTGCAAAATTTACAAATATAAAAAGGTTAATTTGATTCTTTAATATATATATTATTTTTTACTTTATTGATTGTTACTATATTATTATTTATACTCTTTTTTCTTCTTTTTTTAATAATTCATTATTTAATCCAATAATTACTAAACCTTTATTTTTTAATTATTAAATTCATTTTCTTATTATACTAATTTAGTTTCTATCAAAACTAATTATTCTTTTTTTTAAGATATTATTTCATTTAATTCATTATCAAAAGCTTTATTTTTAATTTCTGTATTTCTATCTATCAAACTTCTCATTTTTTATTCTACATCCTTTTTATAAGATTCAAAAACATTAGTAATTATTTAAATTTATTAAAGTTTTTCTTCATATTAAAATTTTAATTAATCAAACTGTATTTATAACTATTATTATTATTAATATAAATCTTCATTTCTTTTTTTTTATAATTAAATTAATTTTTGTTTTTATTCTACGATTTATTATGTCTAAAGATTATTTTCCTTAATTATTTATTAATTTTCTAAAATTATTTCTATATTATATTTTTAATATTTATTTATTACAATATTAATTAGGAATTAATTTTTTTAGTACTTCTAAATCAGTTAAATTATTTAAATTTTGCTTAAATTCTTCAATTGTTTAAGATTGTTTCAAAAAAATTAAATCTTAAGATTGATTGTCAAAAAAACTTAAATCTAATAATGATTATGATAAAATAGATTCTGACTATTTTTAATTTAAACTTAATTTATCATCTTAATTTTCCAAATTTTTATTTTATTTTTAACTTATTATATTGTCAAAGGAAACTTGATTAGATTAATTAAGCCTTTTTTAAAATTAATTCCTATTTATTGTTAATAATTTTTTCATTTCTGTATAACTACTATTTATCAATATTGAGTTATTAGAATTGAACATTATTTAAGAATTTTAAATAGATTTACATTAATTATCTTGATGATAATCTCTTTGATCTTATTTTTCAAATATATGCCACTCATTATATTTACATATATAAAGCTTTTTCCCTTAAAATTTCTTATCTTTTAAATATAAATGATTAATGTATTAATTATAATTTTCGAAATCAAATTCATTAACTATTGATTAAAATTTATCATTTATATAATCACTCATTATTTTAGAATAATAATACTAATTTTAATTTTACTTATTAAAATGAATAATTAATAAAGATATAATTATTATTATTAAAAAATAAATAAAAATATATAAATGTTCTAATAGTATTTATAAAATCACAGAGGAGTTTTTGCAGTAATAGGAGGATGTTTTATTCATTTAATAATAGGATCATTTTACTTATGGGGATATATATCAACATATGTAGTAAGCTATTTCATAGAAAAAGGTGATAGTAACTTGACAATATCATAAGCGAACTTAATATTTCCAATTTATAATATTATAAGTACGTTAATATTGTCATTTGGATTAAAATTAGCTGAGAAATATGGATCTCGAAAAATGTTATTTATAGCAGGAAGTTTTTACTCTTTAGCAATATTATTGAGCAGTTTAGTGAATAATTTCTGGTGGTTTTTTTTTTTTTATGCTATAGTGTGTGGATTAGGATCAGGACTATCTTATATTGTTCCTATAAAAATAGTAACGAATTATTTTCCTGAGAGAAAAGCGTTAGCTACTGCATGTATTTTAAGCTGTTATGCATTTTCATCAATCGTATTATCTTTCATGTGTGTTTCGATCATTAACCCTAACAATATTAAAGCGAATATCATAGAAGGATAGGCCATCTTCCCTACTTCAGTTAATTAATAGGTTCCTATTGCATTATAGTATGTTAGTCTTTACTTTTTCATTCTCACAATCATTGGTAGCTATCTCATGAAAAACAAGAAATAAATTAATTCCCAATAAATAATTGATACTCAATAACATTAATAGGAAGACACAATAGATAACACTATTTAAAGTTTATAATAATCTGTATTGTTGATTTAAATTGATTCTACTTAAACTAAAATACAAGATTAAGAATAAATGCTTATAATGATTGAAAAACCATTAGATGCATTAAAAACAAAAGAGTTTTATATATTATTTACGATGTTGTTTTCTAGTGTGATATATGGTTTTTTTATAGCATCAAACTTTAAAAGCTATGGATAACTTTATATAAATGACGACAGATATTTATCATTAGTAGTTGGTAACGCTTCATCAATAAGTAACGGATCAATTAGATTTATAATAGGATATTTGCAAGATAAAATGGGATTTAGGAAAGTTTACATGATAGTAACTATAATACAAATAATAGTTATAAGCACATTAAGTTTAGTAAATACAAGCAAAATCCTATATGTCATTTGGATCATTTTGTCTATGGCATGTGAAGGGTCTTTGTTTGTCCTATTTCCATCCAAAACTACTGATATTTATGGAATTTAAATGGGCCCTAAAGTCTATGCTTTTATATTCTTTGCAGTTTGTTTTGGAAATCTATCTTAAACTTTTATTGTTTCTTCTCTTGTCAAAATTATTCCTTATTAATCAATTTTCTATATCTTTATTGCCTTTACCACTTTATCCTTAATTCTTAATATTATTTTCCCTATGAAATAATTTTTTTTTTTAACATAATCTAATTAACTCAACTAGACAAATAATAATAATAATATTAATAATAAAGTAGCCTTACAAAATTCATTATGATTTTAAATATAATATTATTATTATTATTATTATTATCATATATGAATTAAAAGTTTTCCTCTTAATAAACTCATAATGCTGTAAATGAGCCAATTAGAAATTCGAATAGAATATGTATTTTAATTAATTATTTAACTAAAGTGACAAGTGAATCTTATATGAGTCATTCAATATGGAACACTACGATTTCAAAAACAAATGATGAATCTAATAATTAGCCTTAAATTCAAAGTTAATTTCCATCTAATACATATGATAAATCTTAAAATCTTATTGAATTAGCCAAAATGCATGCTGCTCCTAATTAAAAAATGCCTGGGACTTGTAAAAAATGTGGTCATTGTAATTTTTTTATATTTTATATTTATAGGTGGACACTTGACTTTTCAATGTTTCAATCATATTAAAATTGATATTTAAAAACCGTCTAAAATTAAAGATGACTTAACTTATAATGATGAATTAATAAATTTTTAAAAATAATTTTTAGTTAAATCAAAAAAAATTAAAAAAGAGAATAAAAAAAATGACAAAAAAAAAAACAACAAAGACAAAAAATAAAAAAAAGAAAAGAAATTAAAAAAATAATCAAAAGAAAAAGAGAGAAAATAGGAAGAGAAAAAAAGTAAAAATAATGAGAAAAAGTATGAAAAGTAATATTTCTTAAATATATTTAGTTATTAGATAAAGAAGAAGCGAATCAAGTAGTTCGAATTGAAAATATATAGTTTTTTTATTAAATAAATATTATTTTCATTAATTTTAAATTACACTATTAAATTTTTAACTGGATTAAATATTATTACTTTGAAATATATTTTTATTTTATGCCGATACTTCATTGATTAATTCGCTTAATTAATAATAAAATCCAAGAATATTCTATTTATTCAGTTATTCTTTTTTCATAATAAATAATTAATACTAATATTGTTCAATTAAATAGCATAAATTATATATTTCATTTTTAGATATCTATTCTTTTTAATTTAGAATATCTTTTAATTATTATTAATTAATTATTATTTTTTAATTTATTTTTTCAATTATTTAATTATTAAATTAATTACAATATTGATCGTTTAATTTTATCTAATATTTATTTTTAAATTTATAAAATTAATATTTAATTTTAGGATTATGTTAAACTTTATAAATCTATCCTTCTTAATTTTCACAATTTATAAATTTTTTATTTTTTTTTAATTTTTTTATTATGTTATTAATTTAATTATTCTAGTATGATTATTAATAATCGATTTATTCTTAATTAAAAATATCTAATATTATTAACTATTTATTTAATTAAAATTTTTCATCAAAATTTATTATTATTTCTATATATTATGTTTTAAAATCTAAACTATATATTCATAATTAAGAATTTTTTTTTAATTTTATTTATTTATAAACTTATTTATATTTTTTTTTTTTAAATAATAATATATTATTTAAGAATTAAATTTTTTTTTATTTTTTAAAAATAGTTTTTTTAATAGTATTTTTTAATTCAATTTTTTCCAATTTTAAATTTTTTATATATGATAAATTTGTATAATCAAATTTTTTTTTAATCTAATATTTTTTTTAATAAATAATATTATTTATACAGTTTTAGTTAAATTTTTATAATTTATTTTAATCAAAATATTCTTCAATAAATTATTATTACTTTAGAAAATAATAACTGTGAAATTATATTGTTTTATAATTTTTTTCATCAATTGAATTAATACTTAAAGAACAATTTTCTTCTCTTTCAAAATCAATAAAATTTAGATATATTTTATCAATTTATTAAATTTTAAGTAAATTAATATATATCTATATTTATTAGCTTTTTGTTTTGCAGTAATAGACAAAATCAAAAATTTATTCTTTTATTTATAATTATTCGAATTTATATAAAATTGATAAATCTGATATTTTAATTATATTTGATTTGTTTTAAAAAAGCATATTATTTTCATCAAATATTTATTTTTCAAATGAAAGTAAATTATTTATCTTTAATATATCTTGTAATTTTTTATAATTATAATCATTTTATTTTTTACAGTGTTAAATATTTTTTAGTATTTTTTCATTTAATTTCTATAAATTTTGACTGATTCCATGCTTAAATATAGTTATTTGATTTTTTATAAATTAAAATCCAGATTAAGAAATTTCAAATAATTTTTAATCTATAATATCATTCAAAATAATTATAAATTCTTTAATAAATTATTATTTATCAATTAAATTGATGAATTGAAAGATATTAAAATGTATTCAATTATTTTATAGTATATTTAAAATTATAAAATTTTAAAGATTAATTGATTAAATATGAGAATATTATATTATATTTCTCATATATAAAATATTAACAATTTTAATATAATTTTCTCGTTCTTTTAATAATCTATCTGGATTAACAATATTTTTAATTAAATTAAGAAAATTTATATTGATTTCTTATTTTTAACTTATATTTGTATAAAATATTAATATCAATGAGTTTATTTTTTTATAGTTTGTAATTTTTATTTAGTTTACTTAATTTAATTATTCAAATTATTAAATATTTTTTATTTATTATCCATTAAAATAAATTTTGATATATTCTAATATATTTTATTTATTTTAGTATTTTTGTATAAATTAAAAATTTTATAAATAACAATCATCCAGAGCAAAAAAACTTTATTAAGTTTCTTATAAATCTTTTCATTCTTAAAAAAAATAGTTATTATTTACTTAATAATCATTATTTATTATAATGCTTATATGGCTTAATAAATTATTAGAATTATTAATTATTATGTTTTTATTAATCAATTAATCATATTAGAAATAAAAAACATTATCATTTATTTAACAATATTTTAATTCTGAATTGAGGATTTAACATTTATTTAATTTAAATTAAAAAAAGTCTAATATATTATTTTTTTTATCTTATTTTAAAATAATCTTATTAATTTCTAAAACTTATATTTAATTACTCTATTATTTTATTAAAAATGTATTTAAATCAATTTAATAAAACTAATTAATATTATATTCTAATTTAAAAAATCGAATCAATTCTAACTCCTTTTAAAATAAATAAATTTAATTTTAAGTCCTTAATATTATGTTATTATCGTTTGATGTTTTTATTTCACAAATATTATCTTAAATGTTAATTTGTTTTTCGTTCACTTTATTCAAATTTATACCTTCTTCTTCTAAAAAAGGATTTATAGAATCATCAATATTAACTTGAAATTTAACAAAAACTTATTAATTTTAAACTTTTTTTATAATATAAATAAAAAGTTCTTAACTGTCCAAAGAATAATCTATTTTACTCTAAATACTTATATTTAAATTAATTTATTACTATTATCTACATTTTTAATATTTAGTTTTATCAAAAAGAACGCCTAATTTTTTTATTTGCTCATAAAAATTCGAATTATTTAATATTTTTTTATTTAGTTCATTATAAATATTGTACTTTAAAGGAATATTTTGAAAAATAAAATATTTACCTTTTTTTAAATAGTTTTTTTTGAAATGATTTATATCCAATCCATATCTCTAAATCTTAATGATAATTTGATCATTATTTAAATATTATAATATAATACTAATAATATCAGCACAATTTTAATTTTATTTTTCCAATTAAACTATCAAAGAATCTATTATTTACACTTCAAATTAATTTTAATTTTCATACAAAAATTACTTTTATATTAATTTCAGCCACTTTTCAACATAAAATATGTAAAGATAACCTTATTTATCAAGGATTTAAATATAATTGTTATTTTTTGATTTACTTTGTTAATATAAACCATTAATAACGAAGGGTGATTAAGCGTTAATATAAGTTGATAAATCAACATTAGTTTTTAAAAAATGAGTGTAATCGCATTAGTCTAAAATTTACTTGACTGCTTCTTTTCAATGATTTATAAATAAATTTTGGTTGTTAAAAAAATAAAGTTATCTTGATTATTTTTTGTAACTCACTATTCCTTATGATGCTGATTTAAAAACGCTTAAACTTCCTTAATAATTTAACATTTATTGCAATCTAAAATGTTCGCTGTAAAAACTATTATCACTAATATTATTCTTATTTTAAATGGATTTAAATTATTCTTTTATCTGATATACTATATATTCTATTCTTTAATCATTATAAACTTCAAAAACAATTTATAAATAATTTATCAATTGTTGTTAAAGCATCAAGTCAAAATATATATAAGTAAAATTATTTTCTGAGCTAATATTTTGTAATAATTTTTGTAAATTGATATTTTGTTTTGTTCTTTCAGAACAATTTAAAGGAATAAAGCTTATAATTTACTAAAGAATATTTCCTTTTTTTAAAGATTATTCATACTAATTTAAAAAAAATTATAGATAATCATAGTCAGATTTTATAAGTTTTAAGATGATAATATTTTTTTTATTATTTTAAATTTCAATTTAATCTTCTCTTTCATTTATAATAATCTTTCCTTACTCTTCTTTGTATAACTTAATTTATCAATTTTTAATTATGAGAATTGATTCATTAAGATAAATAATTTTTTCATCATTCTAATTATCTAATTAAGATAATTAATTATTTAAATCATAATTTCTTTCATCTATTTTTTGTTTATTTTCTTCATAAATTTAAAATTTTTCTTCACTTTAACAATAAATTAAAAGTCTATAATCTATATCATCTATTAATAAAGTTTATTTTTTTAATTATTTATTAAAATCAAGTTAAAATTAAATTATTATGGTTTTTTAAAAATAATTTAATTCGAATTCAATTATTTAATCTTTTTCTGTTTCAATCAAATCTGAAATTATTTATTTTTTAAAATCTATATTAAATAAATTATCAATAACTATTTTATTAGAAATAACTCCTATATAAAAATGTTATTTTTTATTTGGACATTTAATTATATATTTATAAGACGTTTTTATTAATTTTGACATTAATTATTCACAAATTAATAATGATTATTAATCATTTTAAATTATTTAAATTTTTCCTAACTATTTAAAATTTTATTTAAATTATTTTTCTTTATAATTTAAATTAAGTTTAGTAATTTAATCAAAAAGTATATCTTTTAAAGATTTATCTTATTTTTTAAACTTTAGAATCTGTTTTAATTATCTATTTTTGTTAAAATAATAATAATTATTATTTTCTTCATTATCACTTTCTTTTAGAGTTATTAAATGAAACATTATATTTATTATAAATTAATTGTTTTTTAATTAAATATAAAATAGATAATAATATATTTAATGAAAAAATTATTATTAAATTAAAAATTTAAGAAAAAATTTAAAATAATCTTTCGAATAGATAATAATAGCAAATATTTTAAAACAATTTGATAATTATTATAATTTAATTTTAAATAAAAAGATATAAACTATTTATTAATTTATTTTTTGGAATTTTAATTAAATTTAGTTGATAAAATTAAAATTATTAATTAAATCATTTTTAAAACTATTTTCACAATAAAAATTAAATTCAAATTATATTTTTTTAAATATTTTTTAAATTTATTAAATTAATAAATAATATAATTATATTTGGGAAAGTTAATTTTTTTTATTATAATTTATCATATTTTAATTTTATAGTAAATTATAAAATTTTGATATTTTAATTACTAAATTTTATTTTGAATAGATTATTACTTATAAAATATTAGTATAATATTTGCTATTAATTTGAATTTCTATAATTTAATAATTAGTATTGGAATTATGAACTATCTTAAAAAGTAAGAAAAAAAATATTCATCAAAAGTTTTTTCTGATAAAATTACAGCAAAAATATTTATAGAATATTTTTAATATTGTCTATTTTATAAATTATAAATTTTACAATTATTCTTATATTTGATTTTATTTAGTAAAAGTATTAAAAGTATAATTAATTGTTTCATTTTAGAAGATCAATATTAATTTCAGTTATTTTATTTTTACAGAAACTTTAGATTTCATAAATTTTTTTTATAAAAGAAGAAATATTGAAATAATTGAGTTAGTAAATTTTGATAAGGAAATGTATTAATAATTTTATATTAAAAACTAAATGATATTTTAAAAATTCAATCAAAAATATAAAATATTTTCTTCTTTTACATAATTTTTAGTTATTCTAAGCAAATATAAATATATTCATTGTAATTATAAATATATGATAGAACAATATCTTTCTTTTGAATTAGTTTTGGTATTTAAAATAATGTACTTATTAAATTATAAAAAATACTATTATATTTTTTTAAATTTAATAAATATAATTTATGTATGTATAACATAATATTATTGAAAATTAAAACTTTATTTTATTTAATTCACTTAATTATTTTTGCTTCAATTCATTTTATTTATTTATGTTTATCCAAATAATCTTATAACATTCTTCTTCATCATTTAATTTGTTTTTGTTTTCATAAGATATTTAAGGTTACATTTTATTAAATATTTTAATTTAATTTAAGCTAATTTGATAATATTTTCTTTTGATTTTTAAAGTTCCATTTTATTGAATATTTTATTAGATATTATTATTAATTTTTAAGGTTTTGTTTTATTGATTATTCTTTTTAAAATTTTATAATTATTTAAAAAAATATATAAAATAGTTTAATAGAAATACATAAATAATAAATTTTGATATATTTTTAATAATAATAAATTAAAATCATATATCATAATAATAAATAATAAAATCAGTAATAAGAAGAGTAGAGAATAAAAATATATTTTATTGAAAAACTAATTACAAAATATAAATAAAGAAGAAAAAATACAAATATGAAAGAAAATTTAATAGGAAAAATTAAAAAGAAATAAAAATCGATAAGGTGGTTAATTCTTTTTTTGGCTTCTATTATGTCATTTGGTAATTACTACTGCATTGAGTTGCCCTAATCTCTTCAAACCTATATGATATAAGGACCAATGAACTTATCATATAAAGATTATAATCTTATTTTTACAGTTTACTCTATTCCCAATGTGTTTATGTCTATTTTAGGTAATTTGTTAATTTACATTTTAAGGAGGAATATTAATTGATAAAATAGGAGTCAGATTAATATTGTTGTTTTTTATTACACTTTTGCTTATTAGCTAAATATTAATTGTTACAGCATTTTATATTAATTAATTTTGGTTAATATTACTAGCTAGATTTGTAAAAAAATTATTTAATATTTATTTTATAAAGTAAATTTTAAAATCCTTGTATAAAAATATAAAATAAAGTTAAAAGTAAATGAGATTTAATATTTAATAATTTGAATAGAGTTAATAATATATATTTATAATAAATATAAAAATATAAAATATTAATAGTTATTTGGAATGGGAGGAGAATGCATACAAGTATGTTATGGGATAATAATTACTAAACACTTCAACAAACTGGAAATATCTCTAGCCTTTGCTTTAGATGCAACAATGTCTCAATTAGGTCCAGGAGTATCTTCTGTAATATCTCCAATGCTTTTTAAAATAAGCAACAACAAATATTATATGCCATTTCTATTTGGTCTTTTGATAATGATAATCTCGTGGATTTGCACATTTATAATGCTCAAAATCGATGCTAGACATTAATACAGATACCATATAATGGAAAGTAATAATGAGCAGACCATAAATGAATTATTTAATTTCAAATTAGAATTATGGATACTATGCTTTATATGTTTCTTTATGTATGGTTCATTTTATAGTTTCACCAATAACGCCAATGATTTCATTCATCTCTCTTATTAATTTTCCACTCTAGAGGCAGGGAGACTTATGTTATTATTGTATTTGACTGCTGCATTTCTTACTCCTCTGATTGGTTATCTTACAGACAAGAATGGAAATAGATTGAAATTGTTATTATTTAGTTAGTTCTTGTTTCTCATTAGCATGATTGCATTTCTATTGCCTTTTAATTACTCTTATTCTCGCTATTATCTGGCTATCTTTTTAGCATTTACAGGAATTTATTATTCTATTTTTAGTAGTGTTTTTTTTCCTTGTATTTCTATTCTTGTTAATTAGAATTAGCTTGGAACTGCTTTAGGTCTTATTAATGCTTTTTAAGCTCTTAACATGGCTATTTCTCCACTTGTCTTTGGAACCCTTAAAGACTCTACCAATTTTAATAACCATTCTTATTTCTATCCTTTACTCTTTATTATCATATAAACTATTATTGCTATCATTTTAACCCTAGTTTTAAACTCCAAAAATCATAAAATCAATTTATTTTCAAAGGATTAATTCATTATCATTTCTCCTCACTTTGTCATCAATAACAGTTTTTAAATAAATGATTTAGAAATTGAATGTGAATAGGAATTTATAAAAAATAAACGAAAGGAAATTATTTTAATGGATTGATATTAAATATTTATTCATATTCTATATAAATACTATTTTTATGTTTAATAATTATTATTATCAAAAGTTTTCTTTATTAATTTTATCGGCCTGCTCTTTTTATTATTTTTCAGCAAGTTCTTATTGTTCTTGTTAAATAAAAAATATAATATTTTACATAAGTATGCTCTTTACTTCCAGTCGATAAATTCATCTTTGCCAATAAAAGGTATTTTCTGCACATTATTAAGTTTATGCTTAACAATTGTTTCCATTAATACCTTTTCATTTTTTTCTAGATTTAAAAATGTAAAATTGCATAACGATGTATAAATTACATGATATTATTTATTTTAAAATGTAATTTATTAATTATATTTTAATAAATAGCATGAAAATTTATGAATTAAATGATAATATATAAATTAGAAGATAAAGAATAAATTGCATGATAATAAATAAAATGTTTATTAATGTATTAAATGTATCTAAATTTATTTGTTTATGCATGTAAATGAATTTATATAAGAATGTATAAATTATGAGAATATATTATTCTAACGTAATATGAAATACTATTATCGAATTCTGATTGCCTTATATCAGTTTGGAGAAGACTGACATTCTTATTGAATCCGACTTACAATAATTGATATGAGTTTTAAGAGAAGTTATTAGCACTGATATCTAGATACTTGAGAGTACAAAGGGGATTGCTAATATAATCTGAGATCTTATCAGCAGAAAGGAAAGACATGCTATTGCTACTAAGATTCAGGTGAGTCAAACTCTTATTTTATTAAATATCTTTGAAGAATCTCTCTCCAGATTAATCACATACTTTGTTTAATTTTAAATTCAGTTATTGCAGAGTCATGTTGAATTTTAATGCATGTCCTATAAATTTCATTCCTTAGAGACCAATAAGATTGTCGCATAGGTCTAGTTCAGTTAGAATCTCATTCCTATTTATATACATTTTATAAATTTATATATTTATTAAAATATACTATATTATTTAAATTATTTTATTTATTTTATAAAATAAAATTATTTATGATATATTATTAAAAATATTCATTATATATGTAATATTATTAAAGTATAATTTATAATTGTCTTTATTTTTATAGAATATAAAAAGTATAAAACCTCTTGAGAAACTTAGCAATCTTTTTTCCACCTTTAATTATTATAATATATATTGATATTGAAAGATAATAATTGTTAATAAATAATATAATTAAATATACCTTCACTTGTTATTTTATTATGACTAAGATCTAAATGTTACAAACTTATATTTAGATTTAGTCCGTTGTTTATTAAGAGTCTAACAATATCATCGTCTATTTGGTTATCACTTAATGTCAGTGATAGTAGATTTTGAGCGAATTTTAAAGAGTGGCCAAGAATATCAGCCTAAATTAATATAATAATTATAATTATTATAAAAAAAATGAATAGATTAATGAATATATAAATAATGTAAATTAGGAAGAATACTTCTTACAACTTGATGCCAGTCTGCTTGAAATTTGCTATATTTATTTTATCTTTTTTGATAGTATAATTAAGTTTAAGATTTTACAACAATGGCAAATATTTGATAATCAAAACAAAATCAAGCATTGACTACATATAAGTAAGATTAAGATTAAAGATATAATTGCGAGTGAATTTAAGTTCTTGTAATAAAACATGCTTTAGATCCTCATTATCTTAATCTTCGAAATCTTACAAATATTACTACATATGCAGCTCTAAAAATGCTTATTTCCAATTATTTCCATGCTGTTCTAACTTAATCAATTGATGAGAAAACTATTCTTTGCATGATCTTTCCCAAAATTACTCATCATTAATAAATGGACTTGTGTAACAGATTGGATAATCTGTTTTAATCATATCAATAATCTTTTTTTTCAAAAGAGGATTAAGGTCTTTTAATTCTGGGTTTTTTTCATAGTTTTAAGCCACCACTAGAATTGCCATGTCTTCTAAAGAGGTAAATTCTACTTTCTTGAAAGGATCATCCTTTTTAGTATTATTCTTTCGATGTTCAAACAACTTTTTTGCTAGCATTTAATCTATGCTTTAAAGTTATATTATATATTTATATTATTATATTATTATTATTTTATCATTATTTTTATCATTATTTCAAAATATTATTATCATTATTATTTTATTATCATCAATAAATTATTGTTTTTATTTTATTATATAAAATAAGAAAAAAATAAGATAGTTTTCATTTCTTCCTGAATTTATTTTTGTGTGGAGAGTTATTGAAATTGAAATTGTAGTTATTTGTGTTATTAAGAATTATATTCATATTTTGAGAATTTTAGTTTTATAAATTGGGTTGTTACTAAATATTTTTATTAGTATTTAATAATTGTTTCAAATTCACATTTCCATATTGAGTTGATATAAATGGAAGTTGTCCTTAAGAGTTTAGAATATTTTCTTCAAATTCATCGTACAAATTATTAGAAGAAGGTTTTATGTTTATCTTCTATTTTTATTTATTATTTATTATTTGCTTTTAATAAGGATTATTTTAAATAAACTAATCTTTCTTTTTATTTTGTTGTTATTATTATTATATCAATAATTGTTATTACTGCATTTATAATTACTATTATTGATTTTATTAATAATTCAAGTTTTATTATATTTATTAATATTATATTTATTATTATATTTATTATTATATTTATTATTGTATTTATTATTATTATTATTATTATTGTTATTATTGTGATTATTATTATTGTTATTATTATTATTATTATTATTATTAATATTATTATTATTATTATTATTATTACTAA
>Ga0315908_10001883_pt1 | contig 15594 bp, 16 predicted proteins | sample LakEriMetagenome_12_FD_203520 | JGI IMG/M metagenome (GOLD analysis project Ga0315908, IMG submission 203520) | Freshwater fungal communities from buoy surface, Lake Erie, Ohio, United States - Buoy 4 MA124 | ecosystem: Environmental > Aquatic > Freshwater > Lake > Lake biofilm | place: USA... | reverse complement strand
ATTTTCTTTGTCATAATCGATTATAATTATTATTCGAGACACAATCATTATCATATCATTAATTAAATTATTGTATGTCATAGCATAATATAATAATTTATCAACATATTCAATTAATTTATATCCATTAAAATAATCTACCCACGTTACATGTTTTTTAATTATATATAAAATATCATTATGTCTTCTATAATCTCTTTCACATTTATCTATAATATCAATAAAAATCTTTAATATTTTATTATTTTTATTAATGAAACTAAATTTATCAATATCATCAACTATTATATATTTTTCTTTTTCTAAATAAAAAATAATATCATATATGTATATATTTTCTATCTTCTCTGTTAATAAATTAGAATAATCCAATCCTATTTCATATTTTGTATTAGAACCAATTATTTTTTTTTCATTATTATAATCAATTAAAGGAACTGATAATTTAAAGTAAAATTTTTTATCATCTATTATTAATTTTTCTTTATTTATTAACAAATCTTCAATATATTCATTATTAAAATTATTATTATAATTATATGTAACAATATTCATTTATTTCTAATAATATAATAACAAATATATTCAACTAAATCATTTTTTTTATGATAATTATAAAAATAATGGTACGCTGCTAGCAGGGCTCGAACCTGCGACCGCTCGGTTAACAGCCGAGTGCTCTAACCGACTGAGCTATAGCAGCTTATAATATAATATTATCTAATCCTTATATAATTTTTTGAATATTATTTTTATAAATTTCTTTTAAAGATTTAAAATTTTTTTCTTTTAATATTTTTTCTTCAATTAACCATTTTTTAGAAAGTACATTATATTTATTATTTTCATTAAATAAAATGTTAATAAATATATATAATACAATGATTATAATTATACTTTTTGTTAAATCTTTAGTCGCCATATAAACAAGTGAAAATAATAATACACTTTGAAATATTGAATTATTTATTAATTTTTGTTGTGCTGGTGTCAATTCAATTTTTAAGTATCTTCCTCCAAATTGGACTAATATTAAAAAAAATATTGATAATGGTTCGATGTTATTAATACCAGTTAAAAACATTATAATTCTATTAAAAGACTATAAATATTATTAAATATTATTATTACTTCTCATAAATTTTAAAAATTCTTTTAGTTTATTTATCATATTTATAACCTTTACTTTATATTTTTTTTCTTTATCATCATCTTTATCATCTTCGCTATCTTTATCATCTTCTCTATCTTCTCTATCTTCACTATCTTCGCTATCTTTGCTATCTTTGCTATCTTTGCTATCTTTGCTATCTTTGCTATCTTTGCTATCTTTGCTATCTTTGCTATCTTTGCTATCTTTGCTATCTTTGCTATCTTTGCTATCTTTGCTATCTTTGCTATCATTATCTTTAAATTTTTCTAAAGTTTCGGTATATATATTATTATTAAATAATTCACCGTCAGTAAATATTATTATATCTAATATTAATGATATTATAGACAATAATAATAATAATCCTAATGTCAAATCCCATTGTAATAGATATATATTTAATAATATCAATATTATAAAAATCCAAGGATTATCTAATATATCCAATATATTATCTGGATATTGTGCTGATGGTCTCAATCCATATATAACTAAATATGCTATTAAAAATCCCATAAAAAAACCTTTAATAATATTATTTACAATATCAGGAAAGTCTAATTCATTCATTGTTCTTCTTTACATTAATATTATATAAATTTTTTTTTTGTGTTTTTTCTTTCCTATTTGTATAATAGAGAATATCTAAAATATTATGTACTATTCAACTTTACAAGAAGCTTACAATTTAGATAGTTTTGATAAAAAACTTAAAAAAAAAAAAGAGACAAAATCTGAAATTCCTGATAGTAATTCTGTTAAAGGTCCTGCTAATTTAGAAACAAGTAAATTATCAGCATCAAGTGAGAAAATAGATAATTATCAAGAAACAGTAAGAAAAAATAGTAACTCATGTTCTCCAATACAAGCACCAATATATTCAATACCATCTTCTAATGATTGTAAAAATGAGTTTAAAAATGTAATGAAAGTTTATACAGAGGAAAATTTTAATAATTCTAAAGATATTGATATGTCCAATATGGCATCCACAAATAACATTATGCCTTATTATGACGAAGATTTAGAACAATATTTTGACATTAATAATTTAAATGACGAAGTAAAATATAATCCAAATAATCCCAAAAGTCCTAAATTTTATATGCCTAATAATAATAATATTTCTTATACAAATAATAATACAAGCGAATATTCAAATAATAATACAATATTTAACAATGGTAATAATTTATTAAATACTTCAGAATATAATTTAAGTGAAGAAGAAAGAAAAAAAGTTTCTGAAGCTTTAAAATATTTAAAATCTATGGAAAATAAAATAGATGGTGATGAAAAAAATGCTTATTCAAAACAATTTAATAACGATTTTAATTATTCCAATAATTATCAAGCAAATATCTTGAATAATGATAATAAAACAAAACAACTTGAAAAGGAAATAGAAGAACTTAAAAAGAGAGAGATTATATTATCAAAAAACATAGAAGAAAATAAAAATACGCAATATAATATTAATTTATTAATAAATGTTTTTATAATGTTATTTATAGGTGTAATTATAATTTTATTATGTGATTATTTAGTTGATTTATCAATACAATTAGGTATGAAAAAAACTACTAATATATTAGAACCATATATTAATAGTTATAATACATATCAACATAGTTATTTAAATTATCATCCACAACAATTACAAAATTATAACTATATGAACCAAAGTTCTTTACAACAGCATTTACAACCACCACTTAATTCTTTAAATAATTTACAGCAAAATTTTGATTTACCCTTACCTAAAACCGATATACCTGTTGTAGGAACGCATACGCCAGCAATATGTAATAATAAAGTATGATTGTTAAAAAGAGTACATAATTATATTTTTAGATGGATTTTATATTTTTTTTGAAATTATTATATTTTAAATAATTATGTACTCTTTTTATTATTTTAAAATCAACATATAAAGATTTATATTATATTTATCTAATAACAATGTCTATAGATTTATCTCATTATCTAAAAAATATAATTGATGTAGGTGAAGATACAATAAATGAATTGAAAAATCTAAATAACATTAATAATACTACTGACATAATAACAAAAAAAGCAGAAAATGATAATATAAATAATTGTGGATGGTGGAAGCCTTCTATAAACAATAAAACAAGAGTTATGTTATGTGGAACATATCCTATTGGAACAAGCAATGGGTATTCTAAAGTTGTTTATTATATATCAAAATATCTAGGTATATATGATGATATTGAACTTACAATATATGGATTTCAAAATTTTTCAAATACAAATGATATAAATATACGCAATGATATTCCTAAAACAGTTATATTATATGATGCTATGGCTAATGAAAATCCTAAAAGAAAAGGGTTTGGCGAATTAGAGATTGGTGATTATATAAAAAAAAATCCTCAAGATATTATTATTATTTTTAATGATAATATGATTACAACAGCTATAACAAATAATATAATAAAAGATTGTAAAGATGCGCGAAATAAATTTAAATTAGTTTCATATATGGACCAAGTATATCCATATCAAAAAAAAACATATATTGATTTTCTAAATAAACATTTTGATGCTATTATTGCTTTTACTCCTTATTGGAAAGATATAGTATATAAATTGGGAATAAATAAAGATAAACCGGTTTATGTATTTCCTCACGGTTTTGATACAACAATGTATTATCCTATACCAAAATATATATCACGTTTATATTTTAATTACAATCCTGATGATTTTATGGTATTAAATTTAAATAGAAATCAACCTAGAAAATGTTGGGATCACACAATGATAGCTTGGGTGGAATTTGTAGAAATGCATTATAAAGCAAATATTTTAAATGATACATCAATACAAACAAATGAACATACAAAGAGACCTGTAAAATTAATTGTTGGAACCGATATTGATGCTTATTGGAATTTATGGGATGTTATGGAGAATGAAGTTAAATTTAGAAATATTCCTCTTGATTATGTTAAAAATACTATTATTGAAGTTCCAATGCCTCAACAATTATCTGATAAGGAAATTAATATATTATATAATTGTTGCGATGTAGGTTGTAATAATTGCAATGGTGGTGGTTATGAATTAACAATATTTGAGTGTTTAGGATTGGGAAAACCCCAAGTTTCTTCTTTTGTAGGGGGTATTAAAGAATATCTAAATAAAGATAATTCCACGCCTGTTGAACCTAAAATATATCGATATTTAGATAATAAATCAAATGGAATTGGTGGAAAGGCCGAATTAACAGACCCTCACGATTTTGCTTTAGGTTTCTGGAAATATTTTCATGATCCTGAATTAGCAGAAAAACACGGAAAAAATGGGAGGGAAAATATTCTAATAAATTATAGATGGGAAACTTTAGTAGAATATTTTTATAAAAATGTTCTAAATGATATTATTAAAAATTGATTTTGATATAAGATAGTATTATATAATATCTTATATATTATAATAAATGGCGTTATTTATTGACACAGAAACAAATGGTCTTCCAGATACTAAGGGATTAAATTTAAAATGGGGTAAATATCCTTACTATAAATCTACGAATAGATATGATAACGCGCGAATTATACAATTATCATTTATGATGACAGATGATAAATTTAATGAATTAGAATTAAATGATTTTATTATTAAAAAAGAAGGTTTCGATATAACTAATTCTATATTTCACGGGATTACTAATGAAATATCTTTAGATAAAGGTGTAGATTTTGATATTGCTATTGATAAATTTTATGAATTATTAAAAAAAACAACTCATATAGTGGCGCATAATATTTTATTTGATATTAATGTAATAAAATCAGAATTATATAGAAGAGATAAATATTATATCATTGAAGAAATTGATAAAAAAAAACTATTATGTACTATGACACATACTAAAGATATTATAAAAATTAAAAATCAATATGGTAAATATAAATACCCTTCTTTAAAAGAATTATATTTCTTTAATTTTAATAAAGATATAGAACAACAACATAATTCAATGTATGATGTAATAAATATGCATTCATCAATAAAAAAAATGTACGACGACAACATATTAAATTATTCTATTTAGATGTTAATTTTTAAATTTTCTTTAATAGGTTTCTTTATTTTTTCATCAGCAAATGTATTAATGGGTGATGTTATATTTTCATCAGTAAATTTATGTATATCATCAAGTATTTTATTTAACTCTTTTAATAAATCTAATTCTTCAGATTTTCCAGACATTTCTATATTACATATAGAATATATATAATTAATTATTATTACACTTTATATTTTAAATTTTTTATAATATCATAATCTATAATATTTTTTTTATTATTGAACGAGCGTCTTGATATAGGATTATTCGCTATTTTAATTATTCGTTCTAATACGTCCTTATTTTCACTGATATCATCATTATTTATATATGAAGCAACCAAATTTATATAATTATTATACATCATATCTTTAATATATGTATCCACATAATCACGATAATATCTAATTTCATTTTTATCGGTAATATATTTAAGCAATTCGTTATTTTGTATGTCTTCTTCTAATTTATTCAACGAATTGCTAAACTCTTTTAAAATATCTTTCGTTAACGTATTGTGCTTTCTACATTGAACCGTATTACTATTTGTTGTATTATTTGGCAAAGAATAAGTTGAAAGTTGAAATTTAATTACTTCAAATTTTTTTTGATATTGTAACAATAATGATAAACGACTACTTATTATTTCTAATTTATTTTGATAATCGTTAAACTTAATATATCCTGTTATTATTGTTATTAAAATACCTATAAATATTGAAGTAATACTTATAACATATGTAAGTATTTTTATTTCTTTATTTTCTGTATTTTCTATAATTAACCTCAATGCTTCTATAAATGTAATGACGGATGAAAAAATCAATATAAATATAGAAGACCACCAATATTTATTATTAATGCTATGATAAGCTCTTCTCGCTATTATAATATTTTTTGTTTGTTCTTCTAAACATTTTATTAATCTATTATCCAATATTTTTTTAGAATTTTTTAAAGATTCTAATTCATCTTTTTTAATAATATCAACTTCTTCTTTTAATTTTTTTAAAGAATCTTCCTCTTCTTGTTTATTTTTAATGATTTCTTTTAATTTTTCCATAGCATTTTTAACTTTTTCTTCAAGTTGATTTATATTAATCATTTGTTTATTAACATCTTCAATATTTTCTATTTTGTCTTCTTCTTTATCTGACGTATATTCATCTTCATCACTATTATAATATTCCATATTATCTGCATGAACTGTTAAAATAGTTTCCATTTTATTATTTTATATTGAAATAGTATTATATATAGCTTTAATAGTAAATTCATTCTTATCATTATTTAATATAATATTTAAAAATATACTTTCGTTTTTTAAATAATTACATTTGGTTAATACTATTATTTTACTATTTTTACAATTTATATAATGGCTTATTTTTGCTTTAATTCTTTCATTTTTAATAATAAGATTAATAGTATTACATATACCTTCGTATGCTGCTAATAATGTTCTAAATGATAATGTTTCGATAGTTAATACAGTCATATATTTATTTTCTTTGTTTTCAATAATATCTAACAAATCGTAATACAATGTATTTATATTTGTCATTTTATTAATTTAATAATAAATAAATCATAAATAATTTTATAGATTTTAAGTAAAATGAAGAATGGTTTTTTTCCATTTAATACTTGTGAAAAACCAGATACAAATAATTTAATAGCTCAACCTGTTTCTGCTTCTATAAATTTATTATCTTGTATTATATTACTATTTTTACTATGTAAAGCAAAAACATTAATAATAAAATTATTAATTTTAACATTTATCACTTTTCAATTATTTCACGCATTCTCGCATAGTAAACATATTGATGGTAATATCCAAACATATATAATACATGCTATATGGTATTTAGTATCATTTATGATACTCGTTGCTAATAAAATGTTAATCAAAAAAAATATAGGAAATAATACAATATTATTACTATTTTTCATAATAATTGTAGATTTATATATATTATTTAATACCGATAAATCGCTTATCGCATTTACTGCTTTTAGTATACCAACTATTATTATATTATCATATTATAATAATTATAAAAAAAATATTAAACGCAATATACACATCATATTCATATTGTTGATAATATTGTCTATATTACTTTTAAATGAAAAGTTTAATTGTAATGCTATGATGGCTTATTATGTTTTTCCTTATCATATTTTTGTGGAAATTATGGGTCTTTTACTATTTACAATTTTGGCATATACATTTTTACTATTAGAATAAATATTAATTCTTAAAAAAATATATAAATAATATTATTATTCATATAATTATATAATTATAATGCTTAAAAATATTTTACTATTATCATTGATATTATATGCTAAAGCTTTCGTACCTTTAAAAAATATTAATTATAATAAAATTAATAGAAATCAGGTATGCGATAATTTTATAAATAATGTTAAATTGCGTTTTTCCAATGATATTAGCAGGAGAGACATTGTTGAAAAAATTGCGTACACATCATCATTATCATTATTAAGTTTTCCAGCATATTCATTTCATAATAAAAAGGTTTTAGTCTTTGGTGCTTCTGGATATACTGGAGGTGATACTATAAGAGAATTATTAAAAAAAAAATGTGATGTTGTAGCTGTTACAAGAAGAAAAGTTAAAATTGTAACAAGAGAAAAAGCTGGTACTGATACACTTGTAATAGATAATATTAATGATGAAAAAAAAATTAAAGCTGTAATTGCTGACGTAGTTAAACCTGAAACACTCAATAATATAATGAAAGATGTTGATTGCGTTATTTTTTGTGCTTCTTCGCGACCTAAGGTTAAAATTACTGCTACACCTGGGACCAAAAATTATGAAAAGTTTAATAGCACCGATATAGTTGCGGAACCAAGTTACAATGTTGAAGATATTGGTTTGGTTAATGTAGCAAATGAAGTCATTAAAAATAATGTAAAAAAATTAATAATCGTTTCTTCAATATGTGCTAAATGTCAAATTGGAAAAGAAGATTATGGTGAAAGTATTGATAGAGGTTTTTCAAGTTGCGAAAATTGCTATAAAAAACAAATAGGTGAAGATAGAATAAGATTATTATATGAAAAAATATCACCAGATTTTAGTTATACGATTATAAGACCAGGGATGTTATCACCTGGTGAAAAAAGAGGACCTGAAGAAATAGAATTTAATCAAGGTGTTTCAAAAAGCGGAATTATTTCACGCGCCGATTTATCTGATATTCTTGTAGCAGCAGCTTATTCAAATGATGTTTCTAAAAAAACATTTGAAGTTTATTATAAAGATACAGCACAACCGGTCGATATGTTTAAATCGTTGAAAACTTGTAAAGAAATGGGAAAAAGCGTCAAGGAATGTTTTTTTGGCGAAGATTATAAAAATGAAAATGAAACAATATCAATAGATAAAATGTTGAAAAATCCGGTTAAAGGTGTAATTTTCCCTTCGGGAAACGAAGTATTAGGCAATAACTATAATGGTATGTTTAAACTCTTAAAAAAAGATATTAAAAAAGATGATTATGATATAAATATATTAAAATCAATTGATATTATATAATAAAAATATATAAAAATATATTAATTAATTTTAAATAAATGTCATATAAATATATATTACTAATATTATTTTTTATAAATGTATCAAATGCTTTTACAAATATTCCTATGATAAATAAGAAAAATTATTGTATCACAAAACCTATATCTGTATTAAATTTAAAAAGGCGAAGTATATATAAATATATACCATTAATATGTTCTCCATTAATTACATACGCATTTGATAATAATAATAATGAAAAATCAATTGAAGAATTAAGAATTGAAGCAAATAGAATTATAGAAATCATAGATGCTCAAAAAGAAGCATTTAATTTACCATCTTTACAAGATAAACAAGATAAACAAGATAAACAAGATAAACAAGATAAACAAGATAAACAAGATAAACAAGATAAACAAGATAAACAAGATATTGAGAATCTTTTAAATAATATTTTAAATAAATTTAAAGAAGATAAAAATGGTATTGAATCATTAATATTTTTACAAAATAATTGTACTCCATCCAATTCTATAAAATATAAACCGGTTGATAAATTAAAAGCTTCTTTCAATGATGGAAAATATTCATTATTATTAGGAAAATTTAATAATTACACAATAGATAAATACGAATATATTTATGATAACGATGTTAATATATCTTATTATAACGTAGATGTAAAAATAGAAGCAGATTATAAAACAATGTTATATAATAGTATTCAATTTGATGATATATTTTATCCTGAAAAAAATTCAAAAAATAATATTTGTTATGTAGTATATAGATGGATATTTACAAAATATGATAACAATTATTTAATAGATGGTTGTTATTTATTACATAAATAAAGTACATAAATAAAGTATATAAATATATAATTTTTATAAATATAATGAATATATCATTATATCAATTGGATACAAATGCTATATATAATATTATTAAATATTTTGATAATTTAGAAGATATTTTAAATTTAGCTTATACTTGCAAAGAATATTATAATGAATTAGAATTATTTATAATTACATCAAACGCATTATTAATAAATACTTTTCATTATTATAATGATAAGTTTATAAAAGATATTGTTGATAATAGTTACTATATATATGATAATTTTAAATATTGTTTTAAAACATATACAATACCTTTGCCAAAAAATAAAGAGGATATTAATAATATAAAAATATATAATACAGAATTAATATATCATCATTTTTTTAATAAAAATAATAATTTAAATTGTAATATTGTTAATATGTTTTATTATAAATTATTTATGATAAAATATGGAAATATATTTTTCAAGGATTGTGAAAAAATTAAATTTAATAATCATATTATAAATTTTAGAGATGATATTGATATATTATATGATACAACTATATATTTTAGAAATTATTATTTAATATATGAAAAAGATTATACTTCTTTCAAAATATCAAATTATATTTATAATAAAGATTTAAATTCTAGTTTAATTATAAATAATCACTATAGCTATATAGTAGATCATCTAGAAATATATAGTATAAGTATTCTTCTATTAAATAACAAATATAGAGAGGTATTAGATATATTAGAAAATCTTCAATATAATAATCATTCATTAAATATTAATTATATATATATAAATATTGTTAAAATATTTAATATATATTGTTATACCGACAATAGTTTACACAAAAAACTTATAATATTATATATACTTTTTAATTATTGTAAAAATAAAATTACTCCTAATCTTCATAAATTTAATAAAAATAAAAAAAATCATTATATTCGTGTAATTAATAATATAATTAGCGTTTTTGAAGAATATAAAAATAATAAAAAATATATAGATTGTTATGATATTTGTAAACCTGCTTTTTTTATTGATTATATGAATGATAAATTATTTAATAATATATCTAATTTAATTTTGGTTCAATTTTAGGTTCTAAATTTTTCAATGGTATATTTAATTCATTTTTTCCAGATTTTTCCATAAAATCATTTCCTCTTTCATTTTCCAAATGTGTAAATGCGGTTCCTCTATAACTTCCCAATTTTATATTCACTTCATTTATGATATTATCACGATTATATTTAATTCTAACTATATCTCCTGGCTTATATAGTTTAAGTATATCATTTAAATTATTGGGATTCTCAATATTTTTATCATCAATTGATATAATAATATCTCCAATTTTTTCTATTTTATTTGTTATTTTATTTCTAATTATTCCTCTAAGACCTGCTTCAAACGCCGGAGAATCAGGAGGAACTTCTAATATTAACACTCCTTTATCTATAATAGGAATACCGCTTTTTTCAGATTCTAATATTGATGGATTCCTTTCCATATAAGTTATACCTAATATAGCTTTATTTACAAAACCTGTATTTATAATATCTTTAATAGATTTTTCTGCTATTTTAATAGGAATCGCAAACCCTATTCCTGCCGAAACTCCCATACCCAATGATGCTGTATTAATTCCAATTATTTCACAATCACTATTTAGAAGAGGGCCACCGCTATTTCCTGGATTTATAGCAGCATCTGTTTGGATAATTCCATATATTTTTCTTCCCGTCGGTGCTTTAATTTCTCTATTTACACCTGATATAATACCTGTTGTTAAAGTATGATCTTGACCGAATGGATTACCAATAGCAAAAGCGAAATCACCAATATTAACATTTACATTTTCGTTATATTTAATGACACTTAGTTTTTCATCATTTTTATTCAAATCTATTTTAAGAACAGCCAAATCATTATCTGGATCTATACCTGTTATTTTAGCTTTATAATCTTTTTTTTTATTATTTTTATCCGTTATTGTTACTATAGCATTATCCACTTTGTTAATTACGTGAAAATTAGTTATTATATGCCCTTTTTGATCCCATATAAAACCAGAACCTACACCTTTTGGCAAATCATCTTTATCTATATTATATTTTTCTGCTACATTTCCATATTCTGTGCTAATATAACAAACCGACGGTGATACTTCTTTATAAATTTTATTTTGATATTTTTCTATATTCTTTGAATAAATTTTAGGGCTATTGATTTTATCATATAAATTTGATACACCAATAATTGTTGCTCCATATAATAATAATTCTCTCCTATTTGCGTTGTTTGAATCATCTATCATTTTTAAACTATAACATATATCTTGTCTTCTATTTTTAAAATTTATGTTAATTGTTTTAATATAACCATAAACACTATTTATTGATAATAATAATATTAAAATATATTTCATTTTATTATAATAAAATCCTTTTCTTTATATATTATGTAAAAAAGTACATAATTATAAAAAAAATAAAAATTATATAATTTAGAAATTATGTACTTAAAAATAATTGATATATAGAAATTAAAAAATAGTGTATAGCCCGCTACTAAGGTAATATATATTACCAGCGATTCCACCTTTCGGTTTCTTGACAGATTGCCTTCTGTATAATATATACTATTGTTCCTTTTTGCTTATTATATAGATACTTTATAATCATTATTTATACGTTTTGATTATATTTCACTATATAACAATATGCTATACCTTATTTTTATTTTATTACAATAATTTATAATATTATAAATAATCAATTTTTAAATTTATCTGGACATATTAGTATATAAACTTCAATATGTTCTAAAAAAATATAAAATTGATTTGATATACAAAACATCAAAGTAAAGCAAACCAGAAAACCAACAAACCAGAAAACCAACAAACCAGAAAACCAACAAACCAGTAAACCAGTAAAGAATGGCATTTACCCAGAAAAATCAGACAATGAGTTTAATTGATAAAAAGGGGAAAAATAAGAGAGCTCTTACATCTTACAACATCTTTATGAAGGATAACTTCAAGAAAATATATAATGAAAATCCTAAACTCAAACCTACGGAAATTATGAAATTGGTAGCTATAGAATGGAAAATAAAGAAAAATAACCCTCTCAAAATTAGCATTTGTCTTCTTAATATGCTTCGCGAAGATGAAGTATTTGAACTTCTCAAAAGCGACAAGAAGGATGAAGTAGAAAAATTATTATACGGGATTAATTAGTAAATAAAAACACATTTATGTAAAATATTATATAATTAGTTTATTTTAATATAAAAATAAAAAGGAGAAGTAATTTTCGCTATCTCTTTTTTATTTATTAAGATAAAAAGATAACATAAATGTTGAAAAAATTAGAATAATAAAAATTATTAAAATTTATAATTTTTCAACATTTATGTATTCATATAATTATTATATAGAAAATTTAAAAATAGTGTATAGCCCGCTACTAAGGTAATATATATTATCAGCGATTCCACCTTTCGGTTTCTTGACAGATTGCCTTCTGTATAATATACACTATTGTTCCATTTTGCTTATTATATAGATACTTTATAATCATTATTTAAAAGATTGATTATATTTCACTATATAACAATATGCTATACCTTATTTTCATTTTATTATAATAAGTATAATAATTATCTTAATCAATTTTTAAATTTAACAGAACATATTAATGAAAAAATATTATTATATTTTTATAGGAATAAATATGTTATAATTATACTAAAAATTGATTATTGTTTGAGCAACCCAAAATTTTTTATATAAGCATCGGCTTTTAATGACTACTTGCAACTATAACAAGTTTAGTCTTTGCGTTCTTCCTACGCAAATGGGAAAAACATTTATCGCCATAAAAAAAATTTTAGATGAAATTGAGAATGATACCACGAAAGGTAGTAGTGTTCATATTGTCTTCACTATGAATTCTCTTCTCAACAATAAGCAATTTGCTAATAGATTGAGTTATATTAATAAAGAACATGGTAAAAATATGATAGGTGTATTTTCTTCTATTTATAAAGGAGATTTATTACATATAAATAGTTTATGTAAACTTATATTATTATCGAAAGATGAATTTAAGATGCCTAAAATTATTGTTGCTTGTAGTAATAATAGAAGATTTACAGATTGCTTTAAATATATAGAATATTTAGAACAAAATCCTACGAATATTGTAAAGAGAGTTTTTCTTTACTTTGATGAAATTCATAAATATATATCTATAAAAAAAACTGATTTGCGAAAAAAGATAGTAGATATCAGCGATAAGCAAATATTGCACGGTATTTTGGCAATGACAGCTACCCCTGATATATTATGGAAAAAAAATAATAATGACAAAATAGACGAATACTGGAAAAAAATTAAAATAACAGATATTGATGATTACAATGAAAATAATTATTATGGTTGGAACGATATGATTATAAATACTAATGATATTTTAATTAATACAGAAGAAGATTTAGAAACATATTTTTCAGAAGATTTACATTATTCCGAATTATATAATATTGAATATGCTAGAATAACTTTAAAAGAAAATCCTGATATACTTTCAAAATATACAAAAACATTTATACCTGCTACCAGAAAAAGAATAACGCACGAAATAATAAGAGATATCATATTTGATATTAATCCTTATGCCGTAGTAGTAACATTAAATGGAAAAGAGAAGAGTATCAAATATAAGAATAATGCTGGTATATATGATACTATTAATATAGTTATATCAACTGAAGAATTAGGTGATTTAATAGCACATCATTTAAATGTTAATAATATTATGTTTAGACCTCTTGTCATTACAGGTTATTTATGTGTAGGAATGGGACAAACACTTGTATCTAAAAATTTAGGACCATTCACATCTGCTATTTATGGATACGATAATATTAATAAAGACACTTTATATCAGTTGTTTGGTAGAATAACAGGGCGTATTAAAACATGGTCAGATAACACAATTAAAACAACTGTTTATACTACTGTAAAAAATTCTTTGATTTGTAAAAAAATGGAAGAATGTGCAAGAAATATTATATATAAATACAATGGAAAAGACTTGGAATATAATAATATATTGGAGTTGTGATAATAAAAAAAGAGCATCTTTACTGAATATATCTAATTTTAATATGTTAAATAATATATTTTTTATATTTTAGTAATTATTATTAGTATGAATTGTAGTAAGTTTTAACACTTTGCATATAAATATATTCATAATTATTAGATGATGAAAGAAAAAGATTGTTTAATAAATACATTAACAAATCGTGCTATTATAAAAGGAAAGCGAACGCATAAAAATATGCTAAAAGAAGAAAAAAAAAAATTATTGAAAGAAGGAGAAAAATCGAAAAAATCTAAAACGCATAATGTAAGAACTAACACGCAAAAATCAAAAATCAAAAATCGTCAGGTTAAGACAAAAAATGTTGCTCCTGTTTCAAGAAAAAAAACAGTTGCTACACAAGCAACAATATCTCTAAATAAATCAAATAGTAATATAATAATGAAAAATATAGAGAATCTTTGGAAAATTGTTTTCAAATAAAAAATATATAAATTATATTATTTTTTTTATATAATGAAAAAGTAATTTAATTTATTAAATATAATATTAGATGTATAAAATATATGATAGATTATATATTGATATTCACGAAAGTAAAGAGCAAACAAAAGATTTAATAATAAAATCAAAACGACAACATATTACATCTACAGATTATCACGAATCACACTATTCAATTAATATATGTAATATAGTAAAATTTATAAATTATATTGATAAATTATATTATGAACCTAAAATTTATAACAAAGATATTATATATTATGTTTATCTGGATAAAAATAATAGTTATTTATTAAATTCTGT
>Ga0315908_10001881_pt1 | contig 15596 bp, 18 predicted proteins | sample LakEriMetagenome_12_FD_203520 | JGI IMG/M metagenome (GOLD analysis project Ga0315908, IMG submission 203520) | Freshwater fungal communities from buoy surface, Lake Erie, Ohio, United States - Buoy 4 MA124 | ecosystem: Environmental > Aquatic > Freshwater > Lake > Lake biofilm | place: USA... | reverse complement strand
TTGAGCTAAGCCCCGATCAGCTGCAAACGATCGAGAGCGAGGCAGCCGAGGAGCTAAAAGAGCAGCCCAACCTATGGCAGGTGCTGTTTTCGCTTTTCGGCAATCGTTTCGACTTCCCAGTCCTGGGCTGATCCCAACAGGCTGGAATCAGCCGCCCATCTTGTCGCCGAGCTTCTCGGCCACGGTGTTCACGTCCTTGTCGCCGCGGCCCGAGAGGTTGAGCACCACCTCGGTGCCTGGGGCCAAGGTGGGGCAGAGCTTCTCCAGCCAGGCGAAGGCGTGGGCCGTTTCCAGGGCCGGGATGATGCCCTCTAGGCGACAAAGAAGCTGCAGGGCGTCCAGTGCCTCGGTGTCTGTCACGGCGCCGTATTCAGCCCGGCCGATGGTTTTGAGGTAGCTGTGCTCCGGTCCCACACCGGGGTAATCGAGGCCGGCGCTGATCGAGTGGGCCTCCTGCACCTGGCCCTCCTCGTCCTGCAACAGCAGGCTCATGGCGCCGTGCAGCACCCCAACGCGGCCCTCCGTGATGGTGGCGGCATGGCGGCCGGTGGCCACGCCATCGCCGGCGGCCTCAACCCCCACCAGACGCACGTCCGTGTCCTGCACGAAGGGATGGAACAGGCCCATGGCATTGGAGCCACCACCCACGCAGGCCACCAGCACATCGGGATTGCGGCCAAAGGCCTCGTGGCACTGGCGCTTGGTTTCCTCACCGATCACGGCGTGGAAATCGCGCACCAGCATCGGGTAGGGGTGGGGGCCCGCCACCGAACCGAGGATGTAGTGGGTGCTCTCCACGTTGGTCACCCAGTCGCGGATCGCCTCGCTGGTGGCGTCCTTGAGGGTGGCAGTGCCGGCAGTCACAGGTTGCACCGTGGCCCCCAGCAGCCGCATGCGGAAAACATTGAGGGCTTGGCGGCGCATGTCTTCCGCGCCCATGTAGACGACGCACTCCAGCCCGAAGCGGGCGCAAACGGTGGCCGTGGCCACGCCGTGCTGGCCAGCGCCGGTTTCGGCAATGATCCGCTTTTTGCCCATGCGCAGGGCCAGCAGCGCCTGCCCCAGGGCGTTGTTGATCTTGTGGGCGCCGGTGTGGTTGAGGTCTTCGCGCTTCAGCCAGATGCGGGGGCCGCCCTCCGGCCGGCGGTAGTGCTCGGTGAGCCGCTCGGCCTCATAGAGGGGATTGGGCCGGCCCACGTAGGTGCGCAGCAGGTGGTTGAGCCGATCGGTGAAGGCAGGATCCTTCCAGGCCTCAGCCGCGGCCTGCTCCAGCTCCGCAAGAGCGGGAATCAGGGTTTCCGGCACGTACTGGCCGCCGAACTGGCCGTAGCGGCCCAGGCTGTTGGGGCGAGCTGCGCGCTCCAGGGCGGCGGGATCGACGCCGCTGGCTGCGGAGATGGGAGGGACGGTGCTTGTCACCGGTGGCGCTATCAGATCTTGTAAGCCTAAGAAGCCAGCGGCCGGCAGCAGCGCTTCCAGCACACGAGCATCGTTGGACAACGCACGGCGATCCAGAACCCCGGCCTGCCAGGGTCCAGAACAATCCACAATAGTTGTATCGCCGCGGCGGCCAAGCGGCACCGGCGCAGCCTCAACAATGAAGCGATCGTTTGCCTGGAGGCAGGACTAGGCCATGACCACTTGGCCGCAGAGCAGCAGCTAGGAGAGATTCGGACCCTGCGCGACAGCCTGGCTCAGCACAGCTTTGATCCGGCTGAGATCGATGCCTTCAAGCGCGAAGGTCGGCCTTGATTGTTGTCGACACCAACGTCCTGGCCAGCCAGCAGCACCGCCGCTCTGGCGCAGTGAGTGGCGGAATGTGCTCACCACTTACCTACGGCGTGACCTGCTCCAGCTCTCTCAGGCCGTGGCACTGATGCAACGGGCAGAGGTGCTGCTGGCTGGCCAGGACGAACCGGTGGCTTCCGATCAGGTTTTGCAGCTGGCTCACAGCAGCCGATGCAGTGCCTACGACTGCGAGTTTGTGGCTGCTGCACAGCAACTGGGGGTGCCGCTGGTCACGGAAGACCGCGCTGTTCTTCTTGCATTCCCGGATGTGGCGAGACCCCTGGGTTAAGGGCCGAAGCGGGGGCATTGCAATCCGGGGGAAGGCTGCGCCGACCAGAATCCGAACCAGCGTTGCAGGATTAGGCATGGCCAAGAAAGGCAGCTGGCAGGAATTCAGCAGCAACGCCGCAAGCACGGCCAGGCCCACTGCCGCTGGGGCCGGCCCGGCGGGCGCACCAAGCCCAAAGGCCCAGCAGCGGGTGCGAGTGCAGCGCACCAAGGCCGGCAAGGGCGGAAAACTGGTAACGGCGATCACGGGACTTGAGGTGCCGGAAGCCGAGCTGAAAACGCTGCTCAAGCAGCTCAAGGCCGTTGCCGGCACCGGCGGCACCGTCAAAGACGGGGTGATCGAGCTGCAGGGCGACCAGGTGGCTCCGGCGCTCGCTGCCCTGGAGAAGGAGGGCTACCGGCCCAAGCAGGCGGGGGGCTGAAGACAGTCACGGGCTAGCGCTGATCACCTGATCAAGCCGCTGCTGGCAAAGCCATTGCAGCCGTGTCATGGCGGATTCGGGCCTGAGCAGAATGGGATCAGCCTGGAGCAAGGCCTCAAGTTCCCGAGCTCGCTCCATCACCAGGCGTAGGGCCTGGTGGGCATCGCCGGCATCCAGATCAGCCACGTAGGTGCGCCAACGCCCGTCAGGCAGGGGGGCGCCGTTGGAATCAATGCCAAGGCATCGGCCAAACAGATCAGCGTCAAAAAGGCCCAGAGCAGCCAGCATGCCCATGCAGTCGGCCACCAGCTCATCAAGCAGGTTTAGCCGCATCTCGCCCAGTAGGCGCTTAGTGGCCAGATGGGTGAGTTCGTGCTCCAGTCGCAGGGCCGTGGAAGCCTCCAGCCATAACTCATGGCTGGGCAAGCCGGGCACATGTTGTGCGGCCACCGATCCATAGGGTGCCTCATGCAACAGGATCAACTGGGCGCGGCTTTTGGGCCCGAAGCGGCGGATCAGCCCCCAGTGGATCAGCCCACTCACGGCCTGGGCGTGGACGCCATGGGCCAAGGCAACGGGCTCGCAGCGATGGGCCAGGGCTCTCACCAGTAGGCAAAAGTCGGACTCATTGGGGGTGAGAAGCACCGGCATGGCGCCGCAGGGATGGGGCACCAGAGAGAGCCTCAGGGATCCGATCTGCAGCCACACCGGCTCCGGACCAACCGCCTGCAACGCAGCCGAGGTGCCCTCTTCTCCGCGCAGCACCAGCCGCCGATAGAGCTCGCTGCAGCTGATGCCGGCCACCTGGGGCAACCGCAGCTGGGGCAGAGCTGCCCGCAGGCTCTCCACAAGCAGTTCGCCCTGCAGCACACCGGAAGGGGCATCCGCGATCAGCTGCCGCCACCAGCGGGTCGTGATGTCGTCTGCCAAGGGGAGTTGTGGCCATGGCTCGCTGGCCCGTTGGAAGCCCTGGCAATAAGCATCGAGCGACTGCTGAACCGCCAGGGCCTGAGCATCCCCCCGCCGCCCTGATGACCCGTCCAATCCGCCAGGTGCCGGAGGGCTATTCATTTAATATCACTCTTCGCTGCAACAGCTGTCAGTTTCTGATGGCCAAAGGGTTGAGACGGGATGTGATGCTGGCCGTGCTGAAGCGAGCCCATGAGAAGTTGCCTCAGGGCTGGATGGGGTGTGCTTGATGGCCAAACACATACACCTGCTGTTGCGGTCCGATGATGCTACCCAGGATGATGCACTGGAGTGGCTGGATTTCAGCAATGGCGCCCAACCGGAACATTGCTCAGCTGCGATCTTCAAGCGCTAGTGCAGACCCCAACCTTCCCTGAGAATATTTTGGTTCAGAGGGAAAGACGTGGGCGTGGATTCCTGTTGGTGAACATCCAGCGCAAGGGTCTGATCATTGAGAGGAAATATTTCCATCATTATTGTAGCCACGGAGATCGCAACCCGAACCAAAACAGCCAGCAGCCCAATGAGCTATATCAGCCTTTGCAAGTGGCATGAAACAAGAGAAGCAGCTGGCGCGGTCAGCCAGGTGAAGGCGGGAAGATTAAATTCCTATTATGCAAGACTTGATCAGCTCACAGCTGTTGATAGACATAAGCCGGCTCCACGCCTAGAATACAATCGAGATTCAGGAGATGAAATATATTTAAGCCTACATGGAGGCTTTGAGCTGTTCGATTTGAACGAGACCAGATACCCAGAGCGGCAGATATCTCTAGTCAGTTCGCCTTCCAGGGCGTACAACCTATGAAGATGAGGAAACCTGAAAGGAATGCCTCGTTAGTGTCCGCCGCTTTCCCTCCGGCCACCTTCTCTAAATCCTCATCACTCAGCTCAAGGGTCTGATTTGCCTGATACCTCAGCCAATCCGCCTTACTGATATCAAACCCTGCTTCCTTTGCAAGAGCCACAAAGGCATCAAGGTCTGCAGCACCCTTGAGCTTCTCTTGCAGCCCCGCATCATCTTTGAGCTTGGCAAGTAGGGCTGAAAGTTGCTCTTCTGACATCGCTTGGCGGTGATAAGAGTTGAAATTAATAATTATGGCCTATTCGCCCACGACCAGTCAACTGCCCACCGCACCACCACACACCGCCACTCCCATAGCCACCACCTCCCTCAACCCTTCTTCGCCCGCCCCGCCGAAGTCGTCGTCCCTCAGTTGATTGGTTAATTGCTGGTGAAACAACACACCATAGGCATCCGTAATGGCGACGGGGATCGAAGTATTTGGTTGTTGTGTTGAGGGAATATGTGTATCGATAGAGCTCAAGAATGGAGATAGCGGGCTTTGCTGTGGGTGGAAATATTTGAGGTTTGTTTGGGCATAAATAGCGGCTCAAAATTGGTGGCTAACGGGGGTGATGGTGCCAGGTATTGGAAGTCTTTTTGGGCGCAGTAGGTTTGATTGACGAAATAAAAAGCCCCTGTGGTGGCAGGAGCTGCTGGGGTTAAGGTTGTCGGGTCACAAGGTTAGAGGGCTTTGTGGATATCATACGCACTTGGGGCTTTTACAGTACTCGCCCACGGTGTTGGATAATTAGGGAATTTAGGAGATGGATACGAATCCCCTATCGCCGACATACAGAGCTCAATACCTCCCCCAGCTGCGCCCTCCAGCTCCTCATCGCTGAGCTCCCCCTCCACCATTCCTTGTTGATATTTGAGCCAATCAGCCTTGCTCACATCAAACCCTGCCTCCTTCGCCAAGCCAACCGCCGCATCAAGGTCTGCAGCACCCTTGAGCTTCTCTTGTAACCCCGCATCATCCTTGAGCTTGGCAAGTAGGGCTGAAAGCTGCTCTTCTGACATCGCCTGAAAATATTGAGGGGTGAATGACACCATTATCGCCTACTCGCCCACGAGCCGTCAGCACTCCTCAGCAACAGCACACACAGCAACTCCAATATCCACCACGCCCTCCCGGCACCTCCCCCAGAGCTTCTTCGCCCGCCCCGCCGAGGTCGTCGCCCCCGAGCCCATCGGCTGCCTACTGATGATGCGGCAACCCCAAAGTGGCAGGGGTGCATAGACAATTTTGTGACCCCTACAGCAACTACGGGCACTACGGCAGAGTGGAGAATGATGGATTGAGTGAGTGGCACCCAAGTTTCCTGACCCTGGCACCAAGCTTGAAGGGATGCTCCAAGCGCTATGAGCGTTTCTGCCAGCAGTATCGCCATCACGCCAAGGGAGCACCCAAATGCCACTGGGGCTCAAGGATGCTGAAACGATTGGAAGAGAAAGCTAGAAGCAAAAGCAAATGGGTCCCCCCAGGGCAACAGCAACTACCGTTTGCCGTTGATTGTCGCCTCAATCAAATTCCTGATGACTCGCAGCAGATTGCGGTGAGATTGAGTCATGCTAATGGTATCCGTGATGGCAATAGAGAGCGAAGTATTTGGTAGATGTGTTGGGGAATAGATGTATCAGTAGGGCTTAATAATGAAGACGTGTTGCTTTGCTACGGGTGGAAATTGTAGAGATTATTTGGGACATGAAAAGCGGCTCAAGTTTGGCGGTGGCGATGGGTGATGGGTGATTGCGCCAGGTATCGAATGCCGCCTTTGGCGCTCTAGGTGAAATTGAAGAAATAAAAAGCCCCTGTTGTTACAGGGGCTCCTGGGGTTAGTTTTTAAACAGAAAGCATGTCACTTCACAGCAACGGCGGTGCTTAAACAGCGCAACCACCACCAGCATGTTGTGTCGCCTTACCTCCGGTCCCACCACCAGCGACGCCCTCCAGCTCCTCATCGCTGAGCTCCCCCTCCCCGATACCTTGTTGATAACTCAGCCAATCAGCTTCACTGACATCAAAACCTGCTTCCTTGGCTATCGCCTGAGCAGTATTAAGGTCTGCGGAGCCTTTGAGCTTCTCCAAAAGACCCGTATCCTCCTTGAGCTTGGCAAGCAAGGCTGAAAGTTGCTCTTCTGACATCGCTTGGCGGTGATAAGGGGTGAACGGGACGATTATGGCCTACTCGCCCACAACCGGTCAGCACTCCTCAGCACGAGTACAAACAGCAACTCCTACAGCCACCTCGCCTTCTCATAACCTCCCCCGCTCCTTCTTCGCACGCCCCGCCAAGGTCTGCGCCCCTGAGTTGATTGGTTAATTGCTGGTGATGCGCCAACTCCATCCGTGATGAGAATAGGGAGCGAAGTATTGGGCAGATATGTTGAGGGAATAGATGTATCAGCAGAGCTCAAAAATGCAGATAGCTGGCTTTGCCATGGGTTGATATTGTTTAGATTATTTGGGGCGTAAAAATTGGGTCATAGTTGGCACCGCAGGGTACTCATGGTGCCTGGCATCGGATGGCTTTTGGTGCTGCTTGAAGGTTATGGAAGAAATAAAAACCCCTAGTGACAGGGGGATTTTGGGGTTAGAGTTATTTTCCATTAAATAGGTCCTAATCAAAAGGTCCTTTAAATCTTCCATCCTCTTGATAGGCCCAATTCAACACAACCCAAATAAGTACAATATAAGATCAGTCCCACAAGCATTGCTTGAGCCTCCAGCGACGCCCTCCAGCTCCTCATCGCTGAGTTCAGCTTTGCTTTCTTGATATCTCAGCCAATCAACCTCGCTGACATCAAAACCTGCTTCCTTGGCTATCGCCTGAGCAGTATTGAGGTCTGCAGCACCCTTAAGCTTCTCCAAAAGACCCGCATCATCCTTGAGCTTGGCAAGCAAGGCTAAAAGTTGCTCTTCTGACACGATGGAAACGTGTTACAAGCACTTAGCATACCTCACATGTAATTACATATTTCAGCTCGGCCACTGGAGCAGACCAGCGCTAAGCACTTGGGGCAGCCACGTTTGTTCAGTTGCTGCTTCCAGTAGAGCCAGAGCGACGCCCGCCTTTCCGGTGTAGAAGCCTGGAAGGTTGAGTGAACCTGTATCTACCGAAAAGTAGACATATCCCCCTGTTGCCTTTGCCTGGGAGATCAAAGCTGATTCGGCCTGGGCTACCTCTGGAGCCAGGGGCAAGCCACTGATCTGGGCATCGAAGCGCAGCAAGCTGGTGAGACCGAACACCCCGCAACAAAGCTGGGCTGGATACTCAGCCACGCCGGTTGCCGCAACTAGAGCTTTAAGGGTGCTGGAGCGGGAAGCCACGATTTCCTCGGCCATGGCTTGATCGGCAAGTCCTGCTGCCTCCAGCCCATGGCGCCCGAGCAAAATCCCCGGTGCACCGTGACACCAACTGCTCATGAATGATGTGGGCTCGGAGCTGCTTCTGAAATCGGGCCAATTGCGCGTTGCGCTGTCGAAGACTGACCGCTCGTAGGCAATGGCCCGCAAGGCCCCATCAGCAAAACGCGGATCTTCGCTCACCTGGGCCAGACGGGCTAGGGCCGTGGCCATGCCCGCCGCACCATGGGAGAAACCCGTGAGTGGTGGTTTGCCATCGTAGGAAGTGAGGGCCTGGGGCCAGCCGCCGCCCTCAAGCTGCAGAGCAAGCAGACGATCACCACAAAGCACGGCCAATTCCTTGGCTTGCGATGTTCCAGCCAGAAGCAGGGGGCCGATCAAACCGGCCACGCCACCGATCACATCAATGGCTTCATCGGCCAGTAAACGATCAGGGCGCAGTTGCCCGATCAAAAGGTGGGCTAGCTCCTGGGCTTCAGCCACCCCTGCTCGCTGCAATAGGAGCAGGGCCAAAAGAGTTCCGCCACTGCCTGAGACGCCGTAAGGACTATCGCGAACAAGGCGAAAGAACAGGGCAGGGTCTCGGTGGTGAGCGAATTCAGCCAGCGTCTCAAAGCACCCCCAGGCCCGCTGCAGCCATTCAGCGGAACCAGCGCTGTCAGCCCTCTGCTCACAATCAAGGGCCAGCTTAGCGAAGGTCACGGCGATGCCGCTGCTGCCTGAATAGAGCGAAGAGCCGATCAGCCCAAAATGAAACAACTCACCATCCGCAGCTATATCCATGCCCAACCATTCGGGCCGGCCCCTGCGGTCGCGGATGGCTGCGCTCCATAATTCCTCTCCAAGTTGATAAGCCTGTTGACGGCAAACATCCGCGCCGTGATCAGCTTGCGCAGCGTCGCCACTGATTGCGGTCGATTCTGGAGACCGGGTGGACGAACTAGCTGCTGAACTAATGTGCCGGGCAGCTATCGCACCTCGGATCAACTGAAGTTGAAATTCGATTTCTTTTGTATCAAGATTGGCGATCCTTTTGCTGGCCGCCGTTAAGCCACTGCTTTTGAAGAAGCTTGTAATCGGTGGAAGGCCGTGGGACAACGGCAGATCTTCTCCATCAATGAGGTGTTCAAAGAAAGGGATGTCGAGCTGTTCCATCTGCCGGAGCTCGGCTTTGAATAGGGACCAATGCAGAGGAGTTTCATTGGCCAGCAGGAAGCTGCGGGAGAGCTGCTCCAGCTTGAGGCCATGGGCCGCGCCCTTTCGCAGGGCGGCGGGTTCGAGCATCTGCCGGTGGATGGTGAAATACAACCGGGTGTTGCGGGCCACCAGGCGCCTCGGTTTGTTCTTGAAGCCATCGAGGCCAGCCAGTAGCAAGGGACGCAACCGGATGGCCTCTTCCAGCTGGGAGGAGAAGCCAATGCACAGCTGCTCGACAAAGCCGGTGAGACGTTGCGGTTGCCCCAAGCCAATGGGCAGGCTCGTAGGAAGTTCAGAGGGCTGCTTGCTGCGACCAGCCATCATGCCGTCGCTGTTGAGTCCCAACCAACCGGATTGATCACGCTCAGGCGGTGGCGGTTGAATGCCAAGGGCACTAATGTCGAAAGCCCGCTTGCGGCCAGCGCCGACCATTTGCCACTGGGGCAGCAACCCTGAGCGCAGCACCGAGCTCTGCATGGCAGTTTGCAGCGCCGATAAGACTGTGGGATCATCTCCATCGTCACTGATGTGATCACGCGAATCGGCCTCCATCAGTGTTTCGGTGTCGATCAGCAAGAGTTGATCAGCGCAGGCAATTAGGTTCTCGTAGTGGCAATCGGTGCATCCGAGCAGGTGCAGCACGGCCATCAACCGACCGGCATTGGTATAGAAACAGGCCAACTCCGCATCGCTGGTACAGACGCGGTGTTCAACGCACTCCATGAAGCCGTAACCCTCGCAACTCACGATCGACAGGCAGCGCAGTGGTGGCAGAGGCGAGGCATCATTGAGCCGCAGCAGAAACTCCTGGTAGGCCTCATCCACCTGCATGTCCTTGGGCTTGTAGACCACCTTGCGGCTACTTTCACCAGACCCAAAGGTGAGGATCGCCACCACGCGTCCACCACGGTGCGGGTCACTGAGGCCCAATCGGATCGAGGTGAGCACAGCCGTTGGCTCGATACCGAAGTGCTGGGCCAGGGCAGATCGTCTGCTTGCCAGACGACGCAACATCTCCTCGGTGCCTTCGAGCCAGAGTTCAGTGATCTGGGCCAGCAGCCGACCCAACACGGGAAACTCCCCCAGCAGCAGGCCATAGCCGCTCCCCAGCAGCTCGGCCACGAAGGCGTCATAGGCCTCATGCACGGGCCGGCCTTCGCCATCACCATTGGTGCCCAAGTGGGCCAACAGCATCTGACCAGGGGTGCGGCGCTGGTTGAACAGCTCCCAAAGTGCCTGATCGGCAGTGGAACAGAAACGAATCAGCAGGGCCTCTGCCAGCGACAGCCAGGCACCCGGCAGAAGCTCCAGGGAGGGCTGAAGATCAAGGCAGCGAGCCTGTAGAACGGTGAGGGCCCAGGCGGCTGCAGGACGCCAAACATGCAAGAAGGGTTGCTGCTCCCCAGAAGTAGCCAGCAGCTCAGTGGTAAACGGTGAAGAGTCCGAGGAGGCGGCGCGAGCCGCCAGGCGCAGCCCCTCCAAAAGGGGCCACCAATCGGGAGCCTGAGGAGGTTCAACGTCGGTGGGATTTAGAGCCCAAGCAGCAGCCGCTGGCGACAGGCTGTCCCAGAGCAGCCGTTTGCTGAAGTTCGATTTCTCGTCTGGTGCCACAACCTTGCACCAGAGTGCCAGTTGCTCAGCGCTGCCAGGCAGGTCTGGAACACCAGCACAGTGCTCAGCGGCGATCTCCAGGCGCTGGTGCAGACCCCAGCCTTCCCTGAGAAGATTTTGGCTCAGAGTGGAAGGCGTGGGCGTGGATTCCAGTTGGTGAGCATCCAGCGCAGGGCCTTTGGTCATGGAGAGGAAATATTAGCCACCAATATTGTAACCTCGGAAGTCATTAGCACAACTAAAACAGCGAGCAGGCAAATGAGCTATATAACCCTTTGCAAGTGGCTTGAAACAGGAGAAGTGACTGGCACGGTCAGCCAGGTGACGGCGGGAAGATTAAATTCTTATTCTACAGTTTTTGATCAACTAACAGCTGTTGACGGGCACAAGCCAGCTCTCATAAGAACTGGAGCAGCAAAGGGAGTCACCCCAATGGAAGGCTACAGCATCAGATTGAAGCGACGAAAGCACATGTCCGCACCAAAGTCGAGCACCCTTTCCGGGTGATCAAGCAGCAGTTCTATTTCAGAAGACTCGACTGCGGGGCTTGGCCAAGAACAGCTGAAAAATCAATTTGCTGGCAGCCTTGAAGAATTTATTCCTGGCCCGGAGGAAGTTGCTCGTGACAGTCTGAGCATAGGGATGGTGCGTTTGTACAGCCTGACCGATCACAGGAGCACAATCAAGAGTAGAGAATCCGAGCAGATAGAGTCGTCGCAAGACGACCGCTGAGGAAAATCAGGGGCCCAAAGAAGTGTTGCTGATCTGAGCGGCGCTCAGATCCTATTACCCAGAACCGCCTTAGTTGATAACATCGTTTTCAGTTAATGTAGCCTTTAATTCAGGCTTTCCGCAAATTACCTTGCTATAGTGATCTTCGCCCATTACAGTACCTGTATAATCAGCAGCAACGCAATGAGGCTCAACCTTGTTTAGCCAGTGCTGAACAGAAAGAAATACGCCTCCCCCTGGGCCAAACACTCCGCCGTGCTTATCGTTTGGCTTAACCCTGATGACACTCCCTCTTCCTAGCGCAGTTTTTGTATTTGGATTCTCCCCTTCCACTTCCTTGGCTAATACGTATTTGCCAGAATGAGAAAATTTAATATTGCCTCCAACATACACTTCGTAGCTATCTACGTTGGGATGGGTATGCTCGGGTATGATTGTATTTTCAGGTACGATAAACATTTGAATTTGATATTGATCTTTACGATACATCAAAACAGATGTAACGCCCTCTATGCTCCAGGTTGCCTTGGCATAAGGCACCATGCCAAGCATGTTTAAATTTTTAAGGCTCCATTTGAGAAATAATTCTAGTTCGTCCATTGGTTCTTGCTGAGTGGTTCGGTGACTATGGAGGAGACGAAGCTTCTCGTTTTGGCATAACATGCCGATGTGGGCTGCAAGTTGCGCTTCTGACATCGTTTGATAGCCAAGTCTTCACTTTCATATCACAACTTCAACAGGAGTGTCACCCTTAGAACTTTCTGTAACACTCGGTCCCATAGCCACCACGCTATCCCAGCTCTCCCCCGCTGAGTACGTTGCCGCCGAGCTGATTGAATGCCTGCTTATAAAACAACAACTCCATCCGCAATGGCGACAGGGAGCGAAGTATTGGGCAGACATGTTGAGGGAATGATTGTATCAGTAGGGCTCAAGAATGGAGATAGCTGGCTTTGCTGTGGATTGATTTATTTGGGATTTACTTTGCCGTAAAAAGCGTCTCAAGATTGGCGATGGAGGTGGGTGATGGTGCCAGGTATTGGAGTGCGTTTTGCCAACCACCACAGGTCGAATCGAATGAATTAAAAAGCCCCTGTGGCGGCAGGGGCTTTAAGGGATAGTCTTCAGTCGTAATTTGTGTACAGTCTTTGTGGTCTTGTTGGCTTGTGTTTTTGGCTGTCTTTTATTTGTTGCCTGTATGTCTGTGGCAGATTCTTTATGTGGGTCAGGTCAGGTTTATTTATTGTTGGCATATTGTGGGTCAGCATCTGGCTGTAGACTTGGAAAGGATTTATTCATTCTGCTGAAATCTAACCTCCTGGGTAATTCACTGTAGCGTGTCCTTGAAAATCGTCGCATGAGGCGGCGCAGGGGGCAGCTGGGCAATGTCCGCGTGTGCAGAAATCCGTGTTTCGGCCACCAGCCACCCCTTCCAGCTCATCATCACTGAGCTCAAGGATTTGCGTTGCCTGATACTTGAGCAAATCAGCCTTGCTGACATCAAACCCTGCCTCCTTCGCCAAGGCAACTGCCGCATCAAGGCCTGCAGCACCCTTGAGCTTCTCCTGAAGCCCCGCATCATCCTTGAGCTTGGCAAGTAGGGCTGCGAGTTGCTCTTCTGACATCGCTTGGCGGTGATAAGGGGTGAATGGTTTCATTATCGGTTACTCGCCCACGACCCTTCAGCACTCCTCAGCAACACCACACACAGCCACTGCCTTAGCCACCACGCTCTGCCAGCACCTCCCCAAATCCTTCTTCGCCCGCCCCGCCGAGGTCGTCGCATCCCGAGCAACGAAACCTTGTTTGCTAAGTCTGGGCGGTTTTACGTGTATGTGAGCTATGGCATCCACCACTGCGTCAAGCGAGCCTTGATGCCAAAGACACCAAGCTGGGCTTGAGATTTCAGAGTTGTAAAAAGAACAGCCAGCCAATATCAAAGCCACCACAATTAATTTCCTAGATATTTCTTCTCCGCAGACCCCTAACGGCTAAGAAGGGCTACAAACTGTGATGGGGTAGCTGGATAAATCAGTGGTTCAGCCGTAGCCCTGGTGCCGCCAGCAGCGACGGCACCCAGTGCAGAAACCTCCCTCCTTGAGAAACAACAACGGCAGCCTCCAGGTGCGGGTGCGGATTGATGGGCGTGATGCGTTTATCAACCGCCTGGGTCGTTGGAGTGACCCTGTGGCAGTCGCAAAAGCCCACGCCATCGCCGCCCAAATCTGGAGCGATTACTGCCAGGGCACCTTTGACCGCAGCCTGATGGCATATCAACCCCTCATAGGCGGCAAGGAGGTGGGGCTGCTGGAGGCGCTGAGGGTCAGGGCAGAGAGCAAACGCCAGGCTGCAGCCATTCACGCCTACAAGCTGCTGCAGCGATACGGGAAGCCCATTCGTAACCGCAATGACGCAGAAGGCTTCCTGGGGTGGTTACGGGCAGAGGGTTTGAGTGACTGCACGATTGCTGGGTTGATGACCCACTACCGCCAGTGCTGTGGGGGAAATCGACACCTGTTTTCCCACAAGCTCAAGTGGCAGCGGCGGTCGGTGTTGAGCGATGTGCTGAGCGTGGAAGAAATCCAGGCGGTGCTGGCTGACCTTGAGACCAACGAGCCTTGGTATTACCCGCTGTTTCTGCTGTGGCTCAGCACGGGGATGCGGAATGGTGAAATCAGGGGGCTGACCTGGGATTGCCTGAGGTGGGTGGAAGGAGAAGTGCTGATAAGCAAGAGTTTGCGTCGTGATGGTTACAACTCAGGTCAGCACAGTTGGGCACCGACCAAAACAGGAAGAGAGCGTGTAGTTCCTTTGACGCCCCAGGTGCTGGAGACCCTGAAGGAGCACCAGCAGCAGATGAAGCAACTGGGGATTTACGACCCCTATGGGCTGGTATTTGTAACTCCCACCAGTCACACCAACATCTACGACCATCTGGTGGGTCGTGTGTGGCACCGCAGCCTGGAGCGTTGTGGGCTGAAGCCCCGCCGCCTCTACGCCCAACGCCATAGTTTCTTGTCTCACGCCTTGGCGATGGGAAACTCACCAGCTGATTTGGCAGCGGTGGCAGGGCACTCCACGAAGATGCTGCTGGATACCTACGCCAAGCCAACAGGGAGATTGAAGATGCCGACCTGGCAGACAGCCTGAAGCGAAAAACCAAAAAGGATGCTTATTTCTAAACTATAAAAGTGGGTGCATCGCCAAGTAATGCAACAGGAAATAGCAATAAAAACAAGCTTGCGTGAAGTGTCGCCCTTGTTGGCTTTGCCTGCGGTTTTTGGAGTGTCAACAAATCCCCATAAGCAGACCCTGTAAAAACAACAACTCGCATAAATAATCACTGCCCGTAGTGCTTACTCGGTGGATTGAGAAGCGACAGCTGCGAGCAACTAACAGAAGAGATGTGCTGGAAGCCCGAGGGTGTGCCAGTGCTTCTGCGTGAGAAGAAAAAGGAGAAACTCAAATGACCCAGATACAAACAGAAGACCGCCAACAAGCCCAACGGCTGAAACGGAATATCAAACGCCTCATTCACGACCAGCTCCATAGCATCAACCCTTGGTGGCTCATCAGCTTTCACTACCGAGACCACCACAACAAAGAAGATGAGTTACTCCAAGATGTGGCTGACCTGAAACGGAAACTCCACCGCATCATCTTTCAATCCCGTGATAAGACCATCAAGGGTGCTGGTGAATATCCATATCCACGAATGCTGTTTTTCCACGAAACCAGCCACCAGGGAACAGGTCAGTTTCATACGCACCTGATTGTGGAAAAGCTGCCAGCGAGCCTAAATACCCAATATGAGATGGAAACCCTGTTTCGCAAGCGACTGCCCCATAAGGTCAAGGCGTTGTCTCAGTGGAAATCCATAGACATCCAACGCATCAACCCAGATATGCCTGACTACAGACGCATCAGCAGCTACTTGGTAAAACAGACCAACCTGGAGCTGATTGCCCTTGACCCATTCAATAGCGACCTATCACCAACAAAGAAATGAAACGCCACCAACTCACCATCACCTACCCAGAAGACGACGCCCAGCAACTCCACCAGGCACTGCTCCTCCTGAAAAAAAGCCGCCATCTCAACATCTCAGCATTCTGCAGAGAAGCGATTGCAGAGAAGCTGGAGCGTTTAGAGGCACTCAAGTGAAGACCATTATTTTTCGGCTGCCTGATGTGGAGGCAGCGATGCTGGTGGAGCTGCAGAAGGTCAATAAGGCTTATAGAGACCTCCAAGGTCTTCTCGTCAGCCAAATTCAGCAGGAGTATGCCAAGACGCCAAAGGGTAGAGCAGCAAAGTGAAAGCCAATATGACCTCACATCCCAAATGCCCCGCTCAGTCCGCAATCTGCCGCAGGGTT
>Ga0315908_10001879_pt1 | contig 15634 bp, 11 predicted proteins | sample LakEriMetagenome_12_FD_203520 | JGI IMG/M metagenome (GOLD analysis project Ga0315908, IMG submission 203520) | Freshwater fungal communities from buoy surface, Lake Erie, Ohio, United States - Buoy 4 MA124 | ecosystem: Environmental > Aquatic > Freshwater > Lake > Lake biofilm | place: USA... | reverse complement strand
AGCGACAAGCCGGAGCCCCCGAGCGCCTAAGGCGCCGGGGCGCCGGCGCTGGTCTGCACCGGTACCCGGCCCACCTTCCAGATGCGCTCGGCGTAGTCAGCGATCGAGCGGTCGCTGCTGAAGAAGCCACAGCGCATCGTGTTGTGCAGCGACATCCGCGCCCAGCGGCCCCGGTCCAGCCAGGCTTCATCTACGGCGTTTTGAGCGCGGCGGTAGTCGGCCACATCAGCCATCACCCGGAAGGGATCGTGGCTGGTGAGGCTGGCCAACAAGGGGTGGAAGAGCTCCCTATCACCCTCGCTGAAGTAGCCAGAGCCGATCAACTCCAGGGCCTGGCGCACGGCCGGGTCCTGCTCGATCCAGGGCATCGGGTGATAACCGCTGTGGCCCAGCTGCTCGATCTGCTCTGCGGTGTGGCCAAAGAGGAAGAAGTTCTCAGCACCAACGCAATCGCGGATTTCGATGTTGGCCCCATCGAGGGTGCCAATCGTGACCGCACCATTGAGAGCCATCTTCATGTTGCCGGTGCCGGAAGCCTCCTTACCAGCGGTGGAGATCTGCTCAGAGAGATCCACCGCTGGATACACCAGCTGGCCCAAGCTGACGCTGAAGTTGGGCAGGAACACCACCTTGAGGCGGCCATCCATGGCCGGATCCATGTTGACCACGTCGGCGATACCAACCAGCAGGCGGATGATCAACTTGGCCAGGGCATAGCCGGGAGCCGCCTTGCCACCGAACACAAAGGTGCGGGGCGGCAGGGCTTCACCAGCGCGGATGCGCAGATAGCGCTCAACGATCTGCAGGGCCGCCAAGTGCTGGCGCTTGTATTCGTGGATGCGCTTGACCTGCACATCAAACAGGGAGGTGTGATCAACCAGCACCCCCAGCTCGCGGCGCATGTACTGGGCGAGGCGCTGCTTGCCGAGGTCACGCACCGCCTGCCAGCGCTCCAGGAAGGCACTGTCGTCGGCAAAGGCGGCAAGACCTTGCAGCTCCTCGAGGTGGGTGCGCCAGCGATCGCCGATCGCCTCATCGAGCAGGGCCGCCAGCGGTGGGTTGGCCACCGCCAGCCAGCGCCGCGGTGTGACGCCGTTGGTGACATTGGTGAACCGCTCCGGCCAGATCCGGGCCAGATCAGCAAACAGGTGCTGCTTAAGCAAGGTGCTGTGCAGCTCGGCCACACCATTGACGTGGTGGCTGCCCACCACCGCCAAGTGGGCCATGCGCACCCGGCGCTGCGGGCCCTCCTCAATTAAGGAAATGCGCTGCAGGATTTGGGAATCGCCGGGATAGCGAATCCGGGCCATGCGCAGGAAGCGGGTGTTGATCTCGTAGATGATCTCGAGCTGGCGGGGCAGCAACTGCTCAAACAGCTCCACGCCCCAGGTTTCCAGGGCCTCGGGCAGCAGGGTGTGATTGGTGTAACTGATGCTGGCAGTGGTGATCGACCAAGCGGTATCCCAATCGATGCCGTACTCGTCCATCAGCAGCCGCATCAACTCAGCCACGGCGATGGCTGGATGGGTGTCGTTCAGCTGCAGCGCAAACTTGCGGTGGAAGTCGGTCACCTCCAGCCCCTGGCCCCGCAGGATGCGGAACATGTCCTGCAGGGAGCAGCTGACGAAGAAGATCTGCTGGGAGAGACGCAGTCGCTTGCCCTGGTCCAGCTCGTCGTTGGGGTAGAGGACCTTTGAAAGGGTCTCCGCCTGCATCTTGCGCAGCACGGCCCTGGTGTAATCGCCGGCGTTGAAGGAGGCGAAGTCGAAGGCCTCGGGAGCCACCGCCGACCAGAGCCGCAGGGTATTGGCGGTGTTTACGCCATAGCCCAGGATTGGGGTGTCGTAGGCGACGCCGATCACGGTGTGTTCACCTATCTGCACCGGATAGCTCCACTCCGGCCGGATCACCTCCCAGGGATTGCCATGGGCCAGCCAGGGATCGGTGCTCTCCACCTGGCCGTGGGGGGTGATCTGCTGGCGGAAGATGCCGAACTCGTAGCGGATGCCGTAGCCGATCGCTGGCAGCTCCAGCGTCGCCATCGACTCCTGGAAGCAGGCGGCCAGTCGCCCTAAGCCACCATTACCAAGACCGGGTTCGGGCTCCTCGGCGATCAGCTCCTCGAGGCTCAAGCCCAAGCTGGCGCAGGCCTCCCGGGCTGCCTCCACCAAGCCCAGATTCACCAGGTTGTTTTCGAGGTGCGGGCCCAGTAGGTATTCCGCCGACAGGTAGGTGGCCGTGCGGACATGCTCGCGGGTGTACGTGTCTGCGGTGTCGACCCAGTTTTTGAGCAAGCGATCACGCACCGCCAAAGCCAGGCAGCGGTAATGGTCGTGGCTGGTGGCAAGGGAGCTGGACTTGGCCTGACTGAAGAAGAGATGCCCTTGCATCGACTCCTTCAGAGCCTGGCTATCGGCTGAGGCCATCCCTGACTACCTTGAAAGTGAAAGTCTGGGGCTGGCGACTCAAATTCGCAGCAGCGTGGTCACGGTTACCGCACACGCCAAGCCAGGGCCAATCGCGCCGCTGGTATCAACCGCAGCAAAGTTTGAAGGGGTGAACAGCTTTGGGTAGGGGGAGTGACGTTCAGTGGCGATCTCCCCATGCCCTCCCAACCACGCCTTCAAGCCCTCGAAAAGATTCTCAGCCGCCCCGCCGCCCCTACAGCACCGATTCAGCCCCTCGATGAGCTCTGGGCTAGCGACGTATTCACCCTCGACAAGATGAAGGCGGCACTGCCGAAGGAGATCTTCAAATCGGTGCAGCGCACCATCAAAGAGGGCAGCAAGCTCGATGTGTCGGTGGCAAACGTTGTAGCCCAGGCGATGAAGGAGTGGGCCACCGCCCGAGGTGCCCTGTATTACTCCCACGTTTTTTATCCGCTCACCAACTCCACTGCCGAGAAGCACGACGGCTTCATCTCACCCCAAGGCGACGGCACGGTCTTCACCGAATTCACCGGCAAGGTGCTGGTGCAGGGCGAGCCCGACGGCTCCTCCTTTCCAAATGGCGGTATCCGCTCCACCTTTGAAGCTCGCGGCTACACCGCCTGGGATATCACCAGCCCCGCCTGGCTGATGGAGACGCCCAACGGTGTCACCCTCTGCATCCCCACCGTCTTCGTCTCGTGGACCGGCGAGGCCCTCGACAAAAAAACCCCCCTGCTGCGCTCGATCGCAGCCGTAAACAAACAGGCCCACAGGCTGCTCAGCCTGCTGGGGGAAACCACCATTGCCCCGGTCAACTCCAGCTGCGGCGCCGAGCAGGAGTACTTCCTGATCGACAGCGCCTACGTGCCCCTGCGGCCAGACCTGCTGTTGGCCGGCCGCACCCTGTTCGGTCGCCCCTCCGCCAAGGGCCAACAGTTTGACGACCACTACTTCGGCGCCATCCCGGAGCGGGTGCAGGTGTTCATGCAGGAGGTGGAGCGGCAGATGTACCGCCTGGGGATTCCGGCCAAAACCCGCCACAACGAGGTGGCCCCATCCCAGTTTGAGATTGCGCCTTTCTTCGAGGCCGCCAACGTGGCCACCGACCACCAGCAGCTCACCATGACCCTGCTGCGCAGCACGGCGAAGAAACATGGTCTGGCCTGCCTGCTGCACGAGAAGCCCTTCGCCGGCATCAACGGCTCTGGCAAGCACGTCAACTGGTCGATCGGCAACTCCACCCAGGGGAACCTGCTCGATCCGGGCAAGACGCCCCATAAAAACCTGCAGTTTCTGATGTTCTGCGGAGCGGTGATCCGCGGCGTGCACATGTATGGCCCCCTGCTGAGGGCCGTGATCGCCACCGCCAGCAACGACCACCGCCTCGGAGCCAACGAAGCGCCCCCGGCAATTATCTCGGTGTATCTGGGCAGCCAGCTGGAGGATGTGTTCAACCAGATCCGCGAGGGCCGGCTCTCCGGTTCGGCCCTCGGCGGCGTGATGGACTTCGGTGTGGATACCTTGCCGGAATTCGACAAGGACGCTGGAGATCGCAACCGCACCTCGCCCTTTGCCTTCACGGGCAACCGCTTCGAGTTTCGCGCCGTCGGCTCCAACCAATCGGTGGCTGGCCCGCTTGTTGCCCTGAACACCATCCTGGCCGATTCCCTCGCCTGGATCTCCAGCGAGCTGGAGGCAAAGCTGGGAAGTGGCTACGGCCTTGAGGAAGGGGCTCTGGCCGTGCTCAAGACCCTGATCGAACAGCATGGCGCCGTCGTGTTTGGCGGCAACGGCTATTCCGATGAGTGGCACCGCATGGCCGTGGAGGAGCGGGGCCTGGAAAACCTGCGCACTACCGCCGATGCCCTGCCGGTGTTGGAGCGCCAATCAATGCGCGAGCTGTTCGAGCGCACCGGCGTGCTCTCGGCCGTGGAGCTGCAGAGCCGCTTCGAGGTTTACGCCGAGCAGTACATCCTGGCGATCGATGTGGAAGCCAAGCTGGCCGTCCAGATCGCCCGCACCCAGGTGTATCCGGCGGCGATCCGCTACCTCGGCGAACTAGCTGAATCCCTGCAATTGCAGAGTTCCCTAGGCATCCAGGTATCGCCGGAAACCTCCAAGGAGGTGGCTGGACTGTGCCAGTCGTTGATGGACATCAGCGGCCAACTGCAAAGCGCCATCGACCATCCCCCCCACGGCACCGAAGCCCACATGCGCTACTCCGCCGACACCCTGGTGCCGTTGATGGCCGACTTGCGCGTGGCGGTTGACGGCCTGGAGGCCCTGGTCGACGACAACCTCTGGCCCCTACCCACCTACCAGGAGATGCTGTTCGTGCGTTGAGCCAGGCTGCGCCCGCTCACTGCGGAAAAACGCTGATGCGGGCGCGTTCTACGTAACTGGGGTCGGCCATGGTGTCGACCTCAAAGCTGGTCCAGGTGGCACTGGGTGCGGGGCTGCGCTCAAGCAACGGCCATTCGATACGCCGGCGCTGATAGGTGAGGCCCACACAAGTAAGCGCCTGGTCATCGGCCATCAGCGACCAGAGCACGTGCACCTCGCCGCGGTCATAGGCGATCGGAAGCTCCTGCCCGCCCTGCTCTGGCAACCATCCCGGAGCGAGGGTCAGGCCAGTCTGATTTTCCCAGCACAGGTAAGAGCCGTTATCGGTGGGATAAAACCAGCAGGTCTCATTGGCTGCCTCAGCCAGGGGAAAGCGATCCAGCAGCTCCACCTGCTGCACTTGCAGCCAAGAGCCTTCGGCGGGGCCCCTAACGGCGTAGACGCCGATCCACAGGGAGGGCACGTCAAACTGCGTCACAACGGCATCGCAGATCAGGGAACGCCGCTCTGGCGCTGAGCCGAGGGGATCTTCACCGGCGATAGTGGCGCAGCCATTAGCCACCAACTCATCGAGGCTGCCCTGCCATTGATCTGGCATCCGAAACAGCCTCAGACCCCGGCCGCGATCAGGACCCTGGTGGCCTTGGGCCGCAACCAGAGCCTGCCAATCAACGCCCTCTTCGGGCAACTCCTGGCCCCTGGTCAACAGAAAGGCTAGGGAGTGGAGCATGGGTGCCTGCACAGGTCAGGGGCGCAGTAAAAGCGGACCCTAGAAGCCCTGACTGTTTAAGGCGGTGTTCTTGGCTGCCGGTCAGAGCACCAACTCCACGATCACAAAGCCCACAAGGGCCGCCAGAGCCAGCAGGGATGGCACACGCATCGAATTCTGCACTGTTCAATTCTTAAGCAAATCCTAGGAGCGCTGGCTGGCCCTGGTTTGGGATCGGGGAGGTCTTCACATCTCTTGCTCCTGAGAGACTGGGATCATCAGCAATCCCGCACCCCAGGCGATGCAAAGCAGCGAGGGCAGCCACCGCACAGCTTTCAGCCTGGTGCTGCTGCTTGGGGTGGCCATCGGCCTACACGTTTATGCCATACGGGTGAAAGAGGTAAAACCGAGTCGCCAGCTACCAAGAACCAGCCTTAGCCCCGATGGCCAGGGGCGCGTGGCCGGGTCCCAATCCAGCCGGATTCAGCGAGTACTTGAAAACTGAAAGCCAGCCTCAGCGCTCGAAGGCAAGGCCCACCAAAGAACGATTGGCACCCTTGACTTGCCAGCAGCCCTTCACCGGCCTGTAGCCACAGCCACGGCCATGGGCCTGGGTGATAAGTACGCCATGGCCGCCTGGACACAAATCGAGCTGCGGATCAACCCATATCGCCACGCCACCAGCACTGAAGTTGGCGATATCAACGGGAATTACAGGCAGCACCCTGCCCTCCCACTGCAACCAGCCCTCCATGGGTTGCTCCACTGGCCAACGCTGACCCTCGCGGAGGTTGGCGAACCCAGCCAGAGGCCTGTTTCGCAGGCGAAATCTGGTCAGCGATCTCATAAAACCCCCACTACACAGGCCAGAGAAGACCGATCGCGGCAAGCGCGCCTCACCTCTTCTTAAGTTTAGACCCATCTGACACTGGATAGGCCGAGGTCCCGGCAGCCTTGTCATAAGAAGCTCCAGAAGCTCCAGAAGCGCAAGGCGCAAAGATCTCGCCCCTAGCCAGCGATGAGCGTCGCCTAGGCCACCACGGGGCTTGCCGGCCATGGAGGACAGTGGATATATCGCGGCAGAGCTGATGCCCCAGACCATGCAAGCCAATTTGACCGGTCTGGTACCGACCCGATCGCCACGGGCCGCTGCCGCGCCAGCTGAAGAGACAAGCCAGTCCCAGCGGGGATTTGGCGGATCGGGCCAGAGCAAGTCACGACGCAAAGGGGGCAAAAAGCGCAGCCCTGCGCTGAGCAAAGCCGACTGGGGCCCTCTGGGTAAGCATCCCGATCTTGATGCGATCGTGGCGCGTCAGCGATTACACCTTCCCCTGGCCGGGCGCATCGGCGCCGACGAAGTCAACCGAGCTTGGAAGAGCGCCGCCGCCGAACACCACCCAGACCGCGGTGGCAGTCACGACACGATGCAACGGGTAAACGGGGCGCGGGATCTGCTGCTGGGTCGCAGCACCGTGGTGGAAAGGTCAGATTGAGTAATTGAATCGGATGGTGGTCCCATCGCCGATGCAACCCCCCTGGTTCTGGTGCACGGGCTGCTCGACAGCCCCGCGGTTTTCAATGCGCTTAAGCGCTGCCTGGGCAACCAGCGCCAACCGCTGTTAATCCCCGAACTACCGCTGCGGTTTGGCCTCACCCCTATCTCCGAGGCGGCCGAACTACTCGGTAGTCATATCGAAGCGGCCTTCGGGCTGGAGCAACCCATTGATCTGCTGGGCTTTTCGATCGGCGGCGTAATCGCCCGGACCTGGATCCAGCTGCTGGGCGGCCAACACCGCACCAGGCGCTTCACCAGTGTGGGAAGTCCCCAGCAAGGCACCCTCACCGCCCAGCCCTGGCCGGGCCGCCTACTGGCGGGTATCGCCGACCTCAAATCGGGCAGCCCCCTGCTCACCGAGCTCAACGGCAACCTCGACGCCCTGGCCGGGATCGACTGCTGCAGCTTTTATTCGACCATCGACCTAGCCGTGCTGCCCGGCTGGCGGGCCGTGCTGCCGGTGGGCCGCACCCAGATGCTGCCGGTGTGGGCCCATCCCCAGTTGCTGCGCGCTCCCAAATCGGTGCAGCTACTGGCCCAGGAGCTGTTGCGGCCCTGATGACAAACCTTTCTCCGCTGATGACAGCCACCTCCAGCGCCCTGGGCTGGCTGCTCTGGAGCCTGCTCGTGGGCTCCCTGGCCAACAGGCTGCCAGCCGCTTGGTTAGAGCGGGAGCACTGGTTTATGCGGCGGCCATGGAGCGAAAGCCGTCAGGGCTTCGAGAGCCAGCTGGCGATCCGCAGCTGGAAGCCCTGGCTGCCCGATGCCGGCAACGCCCTGCCCAAAGGGATCGCCAAGGCAAGCCTGGTGGGCCGCGAGAGCATCAAGCTGGAGCGGCTGGTGCTGGAAACTCGCCGGGCCGAGCTGGTGCATCTGGCCCTGTGGCTTTTCTGGACTATCACGCCCCTGTGGCTACCGCCGGCGGGGGTGCTGATCAACCTCGCCTTTGCCACCGCCTTCAACCTGCCCTGCCTGTGGGTGCAGCGCTACAACCGCCTGCGGCTGCAGCGCCTGCTGGGCAAAGGCTGATCAGGGGCCCAGATCCGTTGCCTCGCAATTGATCTCCAGCAGCATCCCCCAATCTTCACTGTGTTGGCCAACCCGCAGGCGATGGCAACCCGACTCCAGCCCAAAGTGGCTGGAGGCTTCATCGAAATAGGCCAGTTGACGCAGCGGAATGAGCAGCTGAAGCCGCCGGCAGTTGCCTGGCTCCAGCGCCACCCGAGCAAAGCCCACCAGGCTGCGCTGGGGCCGCTCCAGCACTAACCCAGGCGGTTCGGCGTACACCTGCACCACAAACTCACTGGCCAGCAGGCCGGCATTTTGGGCAGTTACAGCCAGCCGAATTTGATCTGGCTGCAGCTCGGCCTCCGCCTGGCTGAGGCGCAGCTCTGCGTAGGAGAGCCCAAAGCCGAAGGGGAAGGCGGCCGGATTGCCGTCTCGCTGCAGGCGGCGGTAGCCGTGCCAGAGGTCGTAGCGAACCTGGGGAGCCCGGGGCTCGAAATCAGGCAGGTGGTCGGCGCTGGTGGGAATGGCGAAGGGCAGGCGCCCACTGGGCGACACCTGGCCGAACACAACATCGGCCAAGGCCTCACCGCCCCGCTCCCCCGGGTACCAGAGCAGCAGGATCGCCGGCACAGCACGGCGCCAGGCCTCGATCAAGATTGCCCCACCTCCCATCAGCACCACCACTGTGCGGGGGTTTGCCGCCAGCACGGCCTCGATTAAGGCCACCTGCTCAGCGGGCAGCTCCAGGTTGGTGCGGTCGCCAGCGGCGAAATCGCCCCCCTGACGCGCCGAGCCGTAGCTGGTGATGGCGGCAATGGCCCGGGCCACCGGCGGCCACCAGCGCCGCAGCAGGGGATGGGGAGGCGGTATCTGGCGCAGGATCGGCGCGATGTCGCCGGGATGGATGTGCTCCCCCTCCAGGCGCCAGTCGAGGCCCAATACCAGCAGGGCCGCCTCACATCTAGCGGCCAGGGCAGTGGCTTCAGCCAGCCGCTCGCCACTGGCGTAACGCACAGCCCCCGGCGCAGCCGCTGCCTGCAGCCCCTGCAAGGGTGTGACCACCACGCCTGGCTCAGGCCGGGTGTCGGAGGAGCCGCGATCGCCCAGGTTGGCGATGGTGGCCAGGCTGCCGATCACCGCCAGCGAGCGGGCCGGATCCAGGGGCAACAGGGGGGGGCCATGGGGGAAGGCCTCGTTTTGAAGCAGCACGATCGACTTGGTGGCAGCCTCCCTGGCCAGGGCCCGGTGCTCGGAGCAGCCGCGCAGGCTGGTGGGATAGGAACCATGGGGCACGGCGAGCTGCGCCCGCAGCTGGCGCAGCACGGCGTCATCCACGCGCTGCTGCGGCAGCCGACCATCAGCAACGGCAGCCGCCAGGCAACCGGCAAAGATCATGCGGAAGGGCATTTCCAAGTCCTGGCCGGCCCGCACCGCGGCAACGCCATCGCGCACCCCGAAGATGAAATCGGTCACCACGAAGCCCCTGAATCCCCAGCGCTGCTTGAGGATTTCGTTGAGCAGCACGGGGTGCTGGCCGCACCACTCGCCATTCACCTGGTTGTAGGCGCTCATCAGCGAGCTCGCCCCGGCCTCTACGCAGGCGCGGAAGTGGGGCAGGTAAAGCTCGTGCAGCACCCGTTCACTCACCTTCACGTCCACCAGGAAGCGGGAGCTGTCGATCGAGTTGAGGGCGAAATGCTTGACGCAGGCCACGGCGTGGCGCTGGATGCCGCGGGTCATTGCCGCCCCCAGGCAGCCGAGCAGCACCGGATCTTCGCCATATGTTTCCTGGGCCCGGCCCCAGCCGGGGTGGCGCAACAGATTGACGCACACCGCCGCCAGCCAGTTGGCCCCAAAACTGCGAGCCTCGCGGGCCATGGCCACGCCGATCCGCTCCTCCAGATCCACGTCCCAGCAGGCACCGCGAGCAATCGGAGCGGGGAAGGTAGTCGCCCCGCCCTGGAGCACCACCCCCCGCGGGCCATCAACAAACTGCAGACCGGCTAGCCCCAGGCGCGGCAACACTCCCGCTGGCCAGGGGTGCAGGTGGGAGGCGTCGCGGCTGGCAATTTCCACCATGCCGGGCCAGAAGTCGGTATCGCCCTCCAGCAGGGCAAGCTTCTCGGCAACGCTGAGCTGGGCCAGCAGCTCTTGGGCCCGGCGCTCAATCGACTGCTGATCAGTCTCTGGTGGCGCCGTCATGGCCTTTTCCCAAGCGGCATAAAAACTAGGAAGCCCGGGGCTCGCGCTCCGGGCTTCTGTTGACCCAGCTGTGGCGTTTGCCCGGAGGGGTGGGGCGCAGCTGGGCGCAAGTTAAATAGCAATCAGATCGTGAAATCTGGGTGTCTTAAGTTGTACTGCGGAGCTGCTGACGCAAGCACCTGGGGCCAGGTGACCAGTGGGACGTCTCGATTAATCCGGGGCACCTAAGGCGGCGCAGTGGAGGCTTCTCAGCCAAGAGACGTCAGAGATCCGTCGAGAGTGTTGGAGCAGGGGCCGGATCGTCAGCGCACTCCTGGCAAATGCTCAGGGGGGGTGTCTTCCATCAGTGGAGCCTCCGAATCCCGATGTCCACACGATCTCTCCGCCAAACCAAAAAGGCAACCATCCACACCGCCGGCGCAATGGCTCTTCACCCGCGGCAATCAGACTTCATGAAGGCCGCTTCACATCTGAGCCTGGAAAGGGCCCTGGATTTCGATCAGCAACATCGGCACCCTTGAAGAGAAAATCCGGTCTGGGGCTGCTGGCCCGGGCGTGAAGATAGAAACCCTGAGCCGCAGCGATCGCTCCTGGAATGGGTACCTATTGCCCAAGCTCAACGGTGTCCAAGCCGAAGTAGGTGATCAACCAAACGGGCGACTTTCTATTCATCCCAGCGGGCATCACCCGCAGGCCGGTAAACCTCAGCGCCAGCGAGGCGGCCATTGTAATCGTGGCCCCCAACGATACCAACGAGCAAGAGCATGTGGAGCTGCACGCCCCTCCGGGTAAGGCCGAGAGCGCACCAGATACACCAACCTGTGCAGCACCAGGCCACAAATAGCTATTAAGGCCTGCAGCATCGGGGGAAATGCGGCGCCGCCTAGGTGGGCGATGGGGTAAACGCCGCACCGGCCCTAGCCAATGCTGGCAGGAGCGCGAAGACTCTTAGCTCTTTTTCAGTGATAGTGAATTCATCGCTAATACGCAATTAACGCCGCGTCGAGCTTGACCTTCACGGGCATTCCTCATGCCGCGCTGCCATTAATTACATCACTACCAAAACAGCCAAAGAATCAGATGCTTGCGCTTGATAAGATTGACTGCATAAGCCATTTACAAGATGGCGAATGAGAATCTAGAGCGGCGGGGTTAGGCCTCTGGTTAGCAGATAAACTCCTACGTACAAAAACAGAAAGATCAAAAGCAAGCCACCAACAAATAATTTCCCATCCATCGGTGGTAGCTGATTTAGTTTTCGCCATCCTATCTAAGCAGAACCGGCCTCATCAGCGCATTAGAGCGGGACGAGAAGGGTTAAGAGGTGCTGCTCCTCAAGCAGATAGACCCGCCCAAGTCATTCAGCTGCAAATCCGAGGTAATGATTGATAGTTCCAGTCCCTCTCCCTAAGGTGAAAATTCTCCTCAGGTAACTGAGTGTTAATTGGCTGGTTGGAGGTGTCGCTGCTGGTGCGCTGGCTGCTGGGCTGGATTCTGGCCTTGAGTCTGCCGTCCCTTCCGGCCTCCATGCCGCTGCACCAACGAACAGTGTCCGTGTTGATACCTGCCCGAAATGAGGCAGCAACCTTGCCGAATCTACTGGCGGCCCTCAGCAACCAGGTTCTCAGGCCCGCTGAAGTGATCGTGGTCGACGATGACTCCAGCGACGGTACCGCCACCATTGCCCGCCAGAGCGCTGACACGCTTGCGATCAAGGTGATTCAGCCACCTCCTCTTCCCGAAGGCTGGTGCGGCAAGACCTGGGCTCTTCACCACGGGGTGCAGGCCAGCCGAGGGGATGTTTTGGTTTTTCTCGACGCCGACACCGAGCCTGCCCCACAGTTCCTGCAGCGGCTACTCGCCCAACACGAGCAGCAAGGAGGACTGGTCTCGGTACAGCCCTATCACCGCACAGAGAAGCCCTACGAGCAGCTCTCTCTGCTCTTCAACCTGGTGGGGCTGATGGCGGTAAGGCTGGGGCCGGGCTGTGGGGTTGCCTTCGGGCCAGCGATGGTGAGCAGTCGGGCCGACTATCTGCGCGCCGGCGGCCATGAGGCAGTGGCTGACAAAGTGGTGGAGGATTGGTTCCTAGCCCATCGCTACGAGCAGGTCGGCCTGCCCGTGAGCGCCTGGCTCGGCCGCGATTCGATCGCATATCGCATGTATCCCGGCGGCTTGGCCGACATGGTGGCCGGATTCGATAAGAACTTTGCTACGGCCGCCGGAGAAGTTCGCTGGCCCTGGATGCTGGCGATGCTGCTGTGGCTTTCGGGCCTCTTCTGGGCCGCCTGGTGTCTGCCTGCTGCCTTGCTGGGCTGGCCTCTGGTGGGGACCCACGCGATCGGCCCAAATGCATTGATCTATGGCGCCTTTGCCGTGCAGTTGCTGCTGCTCAGCCGCCGGGTAGGGCGCTTCCATTGGATCAACCTGATCTTTCCGATTCCGGTGCTGTTCTTTCTAGGGGTGTTCATCCTCGCGATCTTCAAGCTCGAGCGAGGGCATGTTGAGTGGAAGGGAAGGCGATTCAAGGCCCGCTGAGGAGCCTTAGGAGGCGTGATCTACGGGTTGATACAGCCTTGCGGGCCTGCTGAGGCAGCTCGTGCAAGGTTGCTATGGCTGCTCGATTAGTGGGTATTTAAAAGAGGGCTGATCACACATCTGCTGCCGATCCACTGATAAAGCTGAATTCCAGCAATTTGATGAGCATCATAGAAAAAACGAGCAGCTTTAATGTGCACCCACATGACTTGACAGGGGAAGATCTCTAGCCTGGATGAGCATCCAGGCATCAAGACAATTTTAGCTAATACTTCAAACTACGACACAAGTTTTAAACCGGAAAAGGAGAAAGCCACGCCGCATTTCTCCCATCACTTGTCATCACCCTCATTGTCGCTGGAGCACTGCCATGGCCCATCAATAGCTACATTCCGGTGGACTGAAAGATGAAGCGCATCTTGAACATGACTACGGTCGCCGTGGTCGCCCCATGGATTCTCAAAGCAATGGGGTTAATTGACTCCCTCCGCGGGATACGTGTTGGCAGGCAATAACTTCGTGCGACCGAGGATTGATTAAATCACAGCAGGGCATTCAACTCAGAAGGATCAGCAAACGCATAACCGTGCCCATGGATCCCCAGACGGCCATCGTGTAAGTTCGCATACTGCTTCGTCGAGCCTCCTATATCCACGGCGCCTCGCCGGCAACGAAGAGGTCGTGTCTCGAGCGCTGGCTGTAGCAATTGACTACCGAAAGTTGCGCCTAGCAGGGCATTGATCAGACACTATAGCTAGATTATTGGCTTCTTGCCTGCTTAGCGATTTTTGACTAAGAGCTAACACGGGAAAAACTGCGGCGCTGTGCCTCACCCTGCAGCAGATTACAAAAATCCGCACAAACTTGAGGCCGTGGGCAGCTTAAATACCCCAAATAAGTGCAGATTCTTCCAGGGATAAACGAATATGATCATTTCACCACTCGCAAGAGTGCGGCTTCTGCTTAATTTTGCCCCTAGATCGATAAAGTACTGCAATGAACGATAAACTACGAATTCTTCAGCGCCAACCACGCAGGATCTCAATTACGTTAAGCTACAATGTACATGAGGCTTTAATAAAAAGGTCAGACGAAGAAGGCCGCTCTGTTTCCAACCTTTGTGCATTCCTGCTTGAAGATGCTTTAAAGGATCAGAGAGATCTGATAGGCATACACGGCCGAGATAATATAGTGGATGGATTGGCCGGTAAAAAGTTGATGCTTAACGGTGATTCCGTGTCTAACGGATTTTCTCGACGAACGTAGAGCATGCGGCAATTCCAGCCAAGCAGCTTATGCAAGGTACGGGGCTGGCTCAATTGTCCTCCTTAGCCTATTAGCTACTCGCCACTATACAGGCTGAATATGTTGCTTTGTCCTACCAGTTGATTTTGCAATATCGACAAAAGCCATTCGCTTTTCAATACAAAACCGGTGGCTTATCACTTCTTACTCATCAGGAGAAAGCAATCTCAGACATTACTGAATCTATAATTGTCTTGAATAAACCTAATCGCAGATTGCTTAATCCCTCAATATCCATAGGCGGAAAAGCGATATCCCCTAGTCGGATCAAATTTTTCCATGGCTCGCATAAGACCCAAATTACCTGCCTGAACAAGATCAATCATGCCAACTTAGTTACCCCTAATCCGAAATCTATATTGCTTGACAACACTAACAATGAACCTAAGGCTACCATTCATTATCCGGACAAAAGTACGGCGCCCCCTTCGCTGTTTGACGCTCGCGATGTTGCCAAAGTCTCGCCATTTTCTATTCATTCGCCCAGGCTCAACCTCTTCCTCTTCACGCAGTAGCGGAATGCCACCATTCGCCTGTTGATAATCACTTAAGCAATCAGCCATGGAGACCAGCGAAGCAACTACGGTCATACTCCTCCAGAAGACTCGATTTTAAAATCAAATCAGCACATATGATTACTTAGTGCCGCGTTGCGCAGCCGCCTGCAGCATTAAATTGACAAGCAGATGGGGGATTTTGGCATATCTCTAACGGCAATGCGGCTATTCAAGCCCTTCAAATCTAGCAGCTAAATATAGCGACTAAAATCCACTAAAAATTATCATCAAGCGAATCAGGCGAGGATTAAAAGCCAGCAACCATAGTAGGTTCTGGCCGACAGGTAGTCAGCCAGGCATGGCCGCCACCATGGAGGCCTAATCCATACCGGCAATTGCTGGAGGGCCACAAGATCAGCCGCAGCATGTCGGCCAAGGGATGCTGCCGGGATAACGCGGTGGTGGAAAGATCACCAGCAGCAGTTCATCTCTGCCCGCACACTCTCCACCACGGGGCCCTGATCACTGTCCAACCAATCGGGGGAACCCCAGCCCGTAGGGCTCAAGGGTTGCATTTGCCACTGCTTTAAGCCAGGTTAGCCGGCCTCAAAGACTCCTGAAAAGCCTCATCTTTAATGGTTGGAAACAACGCAATAGCTGCGCGCAGGAATGCTCATCACTTACCAGAATGAACATTAACTTGCGTCGACTTAAGCTAAAACAGGGGTTAGCATTCCAGTAAAACCATGACAATTCAGCGAATGAACAATATCGCCAATTAATTATAAACTTTTATCTCTTGCCATTGCCATCGATCAACCAGGGGCCTGACGCAGCTCAGATCTTTGAAGATTCAGTTTCACCTAGGGGCGCTTGACCTAAGGGCGCTTGTTATGACTGTAAGCATCAAGAAAAAGTGTTTCTGACCCTGAATGCAGGCCCAGATCAAAAATGGGTCGCCTGAGATTCGAACTCAGGACCAATCGGTTAAAAGCCGAGTGCTCTACCGCTGAGCTAGCGACCCGCGCCCTTGGGCACTCATGAAACG
>Ga0315908_10001878_pt1 | contig 15639 bp, 13 predicted proteins | sample LakEriMetagenome_12_FD_203520 | JGI IMG/M metagenome (GOLD analysis project Ga0315908, IMG submission 203520) | Freshwater fungal communities from buoy surface, Lake Erie, Ohio, United States - Buoy 4 MA124 | ecosystem: Environmental > Aquatic > Freshwater > Lake > Lake biofilm | place: USA... | reverse complement strand
TCTCGACGAACGCGCCGAAGGAGTAAAAAAACGCCTCGAAGACCTCGCCACCGAGCGTGCCAGCCTCGCCTCCCCCATTGATCCTGACGCGCTCGATCTCTACACCCGCATTTTCATCAAGAAAGGCGACGCCGCCATCGTGCCCATGGAAAACGCGCAATGCGGCGGCTGCCACATGAAGGTGGTCGTGGGCGTCATCCAGTCCTTGAAGCAGTCCGTGTCACTCACCCAGTGCGAAAGCTGCGGCCGTATCCTCTACATGGTGGAGTAGGAGAGGGATCATCCTGATCCCTCAAAATCTCGGGGACAAGATGTCCCCGCTCCTACACCGTCAGCCCCAGCGCCGCCAGCGTCTTGAGCACGATGGCTTCTCCCGGCTGGAGCTTTTCCCGCTCTTCAAACAGCACCTGCGTCACTTTTTTATACGCAGGCAGCTTGCCCGTGCGGCGCTGCGCCAGCAGGCAGACATAACGCACCGCGCGGTCGATGAGCTTGTTGTTGCTGGGCTTCACATAGGTCATGAGGTTGTCGAGGTAACGACCCAGCCGGCCCATGACCAGCGTGGAGTGAATGTTGATGAGCATCTTGAGCAGCAGATGCGCGTGAAACTCATGCACGCCGCTCAAGTCCAGCCGCTCCCGCAGGCCGTCGAACTCCCAGACCATCTCCCCTGCCCCACCGCCGATGCAGAAAGGCAGATGCTCCGCGTTTTGCGTGCGAATTTCCCGCCGCCCGGTCAGTTGCGCGGAGAAATCGTAGCAGGCCAGCACCTCCGCCCCGGCGACGTGTTTCACATCTGGCCACTCAAGCGTTCGCGGATCGCGATGCAGCAACGCCTTCCAGGCAGAACGCGCCTCTAGCTGATCTGGCATGATGAAATGACACCAGGCGGCAAGCGCGGCGGGATCATCCTGCTTTTCAAAGGGTGCGAGGCTGAAGGTCGGCGCACGTTCGGTGGTGTCGGTGACGACGGTGATGCCAAAGCGCCCGCTTTCATACAGCACAAACGCGCCCCGCTCATACACTGCCGCCTCATGCTCGATGAACGGCACCATGAACTGCCCGTCGCAGTGCGCCAGATGCCGCAGGAGTTGCAGCACCTCCGCCGGCGCGTGCTCGGGATCACGCAGGTGCATGAAGGCGAAGCCGATGGCCGCCATGAGCACTGTGCTGGCCTGCATCCGCGTGCTGCCCGCCACCGCCATCGCGCCGACGGCGAGGTTCAGTTGGCGGATCTTGCGGTTTTGAATCACACGCTTGGATCGCTCGGCGGCCTTGATCAGCTGGTCGTCGGGGTTGCAATACAGAAACCACGGACGGTTGGCGGACAATTCAGCGGCGCGTTCCGTGGCCCCGATGACAAACGGCGTTTCGCCGCCTTCCGTCGTGGCGATCAAGAGGTCGCCATCGACGAACCCCAACTCCTCAAGCTGCCGTGCGCCGTATTCGGGATGATCTTCAAAGGTTTCGATGGCTTTGATCAAAGCGAGGTCTCCACCTGCCATGAAGGCAACGACGCGCTCCGCATCTGGGCATGGCAAAACGCCCATGCGGCAAAAAATCTCGATGCTGAGCGAGAGACGGCCCGTGGCACCGCAACCGCACAGAAACACCTTCTTTCCCGCATCGAACGTCGCTGCCACCGCACGCGCCAGATCCGCCAGCGGTGCGGCTTTGGCCTGCATCTGCCGCAGCGCATGCACATCGACCTGATGCATCAGCTTGACCGCCTCTCCCACGTCCTCATGCGCCATCTGGGACAGGGAGGTGGTGAACGGGTGCTGGGACTCCGTATCGAGTGCGCCGAGCTGGTAGTCAGCGGCGACGCGGAGGAACTCTTCGGCGGCTTTCATGCAAGGAATTCGACTGAAGCGTTCAGATGGATGTTCAGTTGTAACACTTTCCCATCTTGCACGCTGCGCGAGGCGTTTCACTATGCATGCAAACTCGCATGATGGAATTCGCTTTGTTCAGACTGCCCGACGGGCGGGCATGGCTGGGAGAAGGCCCCTTCACCGCGCTGGCCGCCGCGCCCGCCGGAGGAGGAGCCTTCTATGTCAACGACTTCGATTTGAGCGATCCGCAGCCCTGGAAAGTGCCCGCGAAGCTGCATGCCATCACGCCAGAGAGCCTGGGCAGCACGATCCACCTCAACGGCTCGCAAACCCCGCAGATCAACTGGGCCAAACCGGCCACGGAATGGTTCAAAATGGCCTTCCGCCGCATCCGCCGCGAAGTTTTGGCCAAGCGAATCGAAAAAATGGTCCCGGTTCTCACGGAAACCGGCACGCTGGTCTCCGGTGATCCCCGCCGCCTGCTGCAGGCTGTCATGCAGGCTCCCGCCAACATGTGGGGCTATGCCCACATCACTGAAAATGCCGGATTCCTCGGCGCGACGCCGGAACTGCTGTTTAAATCACAGGATCAATCGCTCGAAACGATGGCGCTCGCCGGCACGGCCAAACCGGGGCATCAGGACGCCTTTTTGACCGACGTGAAGGAGATTGAGGAGCACGAGATCGTGGTGCGCTACCTCACCGAGCAGTTGCAGACGCTCGGCACAGTCACACGCCAGCCGCGTTCGCTGTGTGAGACCGCCGGACTCGTCCATTTTCAAACAAGCCTTACTGCGGAGCTGCGTGCGAAGGTCGATCCTGCTCAACTGGTGCCGCAACTCCACCCCACGCCCGCTGTCGGCTGCCTGCCGCGAGATGACGCCGCGCTGGCGAAGCTGCGCGAGTACCGTGAGCAATTGAAAGTGCCAGGCTTTTTCGGCGCTCCTTTCGGTTTCATCGAAGACGACGGCTCGACGCATGTCGTCGTCGCCATTCGCGGCATCTGCTGGCAGGGAGACACGATCAGCCTGCCCTCCGGCTGCGGCATCGTCGGTGGCAGCGCCTTTGATCACGAGTGGCGTGAATTGCGGTTGAAACGCGAGGCCGTCCTGCGTCTTCTGGCGTTGCCTTCATGACCCAGGCCCAGCTCATCCAGCAAACCCTTAGCACACTCGTTCACTTCGGTGTGCGGGAGGTCTGCATCGCCGCCGGAGCACGCAACGCTCCGCTGATAGCCGCCTTACTCGCCAGCAAGGGCTTAAAGGTTTGGAACTTCTTCGAGGAGCGCAACGCCGCCTTTTTCGCTGTGGGCCGTATGATGACAGAACGGAATCCCGTGGCGGTGGTGACGACTTCTGGCACCGCTGCTGCTGAGCTGCTGCCAGCAACCATTGAAGCGTATTACCAAAGCCTTCCGCTGTTTTTGCTGACCGCTGATCGTCCGAAGAGCTATCGCGGCAGCGGGGCACCCCAAGCCATCGAGCAATTCCGCCTCTTCGGCGTCTATGCGCAGCCGCTGGGTGACTGGGATGCCACGGATGATCCCATCGAGATGTACGAGACGCGGAATGACCGCCCAAGGCATCTGAATGTCTGCCTGGACGAACCGCTGGAGACGAATGTGGCGGGCGTGGATTTTTCTGGAGCACAGAAGCCGCAGGCAGACGAGGCCAAAAGCCCGCCTCCCCTGGAGTGCGACCTCGTGCTGGCCTCAGGCATGCATCCGGCGGATGCGCAGGAAGTGGCACCGCTGCTAGCGAAGCTGGGGGCACCGATTGTGGCCGAGGCGACCTCCAATCTTCATGGATTCCGCGACCTGCAGCCGCTGCTCATTTCCGGTGGCGAACGAGCCCTGCAATCCGCCCGGCCCACGCATGTGCTGCGCCTCGGCGCGGTGCCGAGCTGGCGCTGGTGGCGGGATTTGGAGGAACAAGCCAAGATTCGCGTCACCAACCTCACACGTTCGGCATTCAGCGGACTGGCGAGGGCAGAGAATGTGGCAACGCTGCCCTGGGAAACGATGCCAAGCCTGCAGTGCTCCACTCCAGGTGAAGCCTGCAGCCTGCTGCGGTTTGAGCCGGAACTGGAAAAGTTTGCGCAATCGGAACCAGGCTGGATGCGGCAGCTCGCGCAGGTCATTCCTGCCGGATCACGCGTGTTCTTGGGCAACAGCCTGCCGATTCGTGAGATGAACCTGGCCTTACAGACCACCAAACCGGGCGTGGAATTCTTCGCCAATCGCGGTGCCAATGGCATTGATGGCCTGGTTTCGACCTTCTTGGGCACGAGCGCAACGCATCACGGTGAATGCTGGTTAATCATCGGAGATTTGAGCACGCTCTATGATCTGGCCGCGCCATGGATCATCGCGCAAATGGACCATCCGAAGCTGCGCATCGTGGTCATCAACAACGGCGGCGGAAAGATCTTCTCCCGCGTAAACAGCCTCCGCACACTGCCAGAACCAGCCCGAGCGGTGATCGAAAACCGCCATTCACTCAGCTTTGAGCCCTGGGCGCAAATGTGGGGCCTCGAATACGTCCAAACTGATGATGTACATGATCTCGTGGACTTGCTGCCAGTGCCGATCGTGATCGAGATCCGTCCTGATCCACTGCAAACCGAGACCTTCTGGCGGGACTGGCAGAAGCCGGTGATCAGGCCGCGATGAATTCGCGGAAGGCGTCGATGATGACGACCACGGAGCAGGCTCCAGCGTCCGGGAAGCCAATGCAGGCCTCGCCTAGGGTCTTCGCCCGGCCAAACTTGGCCACCATCGCCTTGCTGGCTTCCTTACCGGCCTCAGCGGCAGCGGCGACAGCGGTGATCGCCTCGGGCAACGCTTGATCAGTCACCTCAGCGGCTTGGTTTGCGGCGGGCTCCATCGCGTCCACGCAGGTTTTATCACCGATGGCGGCACCCCCACGCTGCTTCACGCCATCCACACCGGCCTTGAGAAAGGCGGCCAGACCGGCGGCATCAAAGGTGTCTTTGCCATTGAGAGCTTTGCCTCCATTGCGGAAGAAGGTGCCAAAGATCGCGCCGCTCGCGCCACCCATGCTGCTCATCATCGCCATGCCGACGTTGGAGAAGGCTTTCTCGATGCTTTCCACTTCACCCGCGTTGAGTTTTTCAATCGCAGCCCGCATGCCACGCTCCATGCCCATGCCGTGGTCGCCATCCCCGAGATCACGGTCGGCTTGGGACAGCATCGGCTCCGCGGCGATGATGCGCTCGCACGCGAGAATGAGCATGGCTTTGACTTCGTCTTTGGAGAGGGTGGTTTTGGGCATGGCGGGGCGATTGTTGGCGTTCTGGCCGGGAAGTCAATCACGAAGCCCTTCCACCTACTCGGCCGCACGTTTGTCTGCTTTGCGCAGCCGGTCTGCCATGCCTTTCATGACGTGGAGGGCGAACATGGGCATCTCATCGACCATGTAGAGGAAATGATGGCGGTTCACGGGCACCAGCGTGCAGTCGCTTTTGGCAATGGCATCAGCGGCGCGCACGGAATCCTCGATGAGCGAGATTTCGCCAAAGAAACCCTCAGGGCCGACGGTTTCGAGCACTTTCCCGTTGATGATGATGTCCACCTCACCGCTCTGGACCACGAACATCTCTCCCGAATCATCGCCAGCGTTAAAAATCGGCGCCCCTTGGGCAAAGGACCGGATATTGACCGGGTTGGCGAAGATTTCGGGGAGTTTCATGGCCTTGGGTGGTTTAGAGCTTGGTGTAGCCGACGCTTTCGCAGGGCATGTCCCAGAGTTTTTTCAGCTCAGCGTCGAGCTTGGTGATGCTGAAGCTCACACCCGCCATTTCCTGACAGGTGACGATGTTATCGACAATGGTCTGATGAGTCTTGATGCCGCGTTTTTCGAGGATCGGTTTTGCGCCACGCAGGAGAATGAGCAGCTCCATCATGTGCGTGGAGCCGAGGCTGTTGACAAAGAAGACGATTTCATCACCGGCATTGAGCTCCAGATCGTCGGCAAACAGTAGGTCGAGCATCTTGGCGGCAAGTTCATCGGCGGTGCACATCGGGATCAGGCCCACGCCTTTCTCACCATGAATGCCCATGCCAAGGCCGATCACGTCATCGGCGAGTTCAAAGGTCGGCTTGCTAGTCGCCGGGATACTGCCGGGTTTGGTGGAGACGCCGACGGTGCGGGTGTTATCGCAGGCTTTTTGGGCGATGCGAACGAGTTCATCGAGCGAATCAACCGTGGCGGCAGCGGCGCCGGCGAGTTTAGTGATCGGCACGAGTCCAGCCACACCACGACGTTTGTGCTTTTCCGAAGGTGGGGCGGAGCAAACGTCGTCGGCGATGATGACGGTTTTCACGGTGACGCCTTCGTCCGCAGCGAGTTCCGCGCCTATGTCAAAATTCATCACGTCCCCGGCATAGTTGCCGTAGAGGAAAAGCACGCCTTTGCCACGGTTCACGGCCTGCGTGGCCTCCAGCACGATGTCCGGCGGCGGCGCGGCGAAAATTTCGCCCACGGCAGCACCATCAGCCATGCCTTTGCCGACAAGGCCATGATAAATCGGCTCATGCCCGGCCCCACCACCGACGAGCAGTGCAGGAGCGTCTGGACGCAAATCGTTCAACACGATGGAACGCGTACCGACACGACGCGCCTTGCCGTCATAGGCCAGGACGAGTCCTTCAAACAGTTCGTCAGCGCACTTCAGTGGGTTGTTGATGATCTTCTTGGCGGGATTGGCTTGGCTCATGGTCTGGTCGTGTGGGTTGGGAAAAGGACTGGCAGTTTGAGCGGTGCTCCCCTGCTGTCAAAGCCGATTGCCACCCTGCCGCAGACTCACTGCAATCCATAGCCGACCAGAAGCACCAGACGGGCGACGATCCAAAGGCCGAAGGAGATGAGCAGGAACTTCATGCCCTTGCGCACGTGGTGGAGCTTGGCCTCCAGGACAATGGACTTGGAGTGGATCTGCCCGAGCACGGAGCGCTTCACGTCGTCATTGGACTGCCGGCAGAAAAGGTTCGCGTATTCATCGCCAGGGATGGCGGCGATCTGGGCTGAAAAATAGAGGTTGGGGTGGCAGTTCGCGGCCGAATTTTTGTTTACCGCACGCGGAAAAGCGGCGGCAATACCCCGCCCGAAGGCGTAGCACAAACAGACGATGAAAAGCAGGTACAGCAGCACCACCACAGCTTCAAAAACCTGCATCTGGTCAAAGTTCGGCGTCCGCACACCGGTTCCAAGGTTCACCAACATGGCCATCAAGACCGCAGAGGTGCTCAGGGTGATCTGAGCCTTGAGGTCAGCACGGTTGATTTGCTGCTCCACATCCTGGTAAAGCATGTAAATCAAGCGCGTCACATCGACCTGTGTGTCCTTCACCAGCATGGTCACGGTGCCCAGGAGATTGGCGACTGAGGTTGCGGGGTCAGAATTTTGCATCTTTTAGAAGCCTTTCTATAAACACCCCCGCAATGAGTGGCAAGGTGCAGCGATGAATGTGCCAAAATAATCACCATTCATCACCGTCCAGCCAGTGAGTTGTCGGGCAACTGGAAGGCGTCTTCAATGAGGTTAACATGGGGTAACTCACCCTCGGTGAGAACGACTTCGGCAATGTCGAAACGGAACTTGAGGCGCGGATGGCCGAGCAGGCGCAGCCAGTCCTGGGCGCCGCGTTGGATGAGGCGCTGTTTTTCAGGACCGACGGCATCTGCCGGGCGGCCGAAGGCGGTGCTGGTGCGGGTTTTGACCTCGACAAAGGTGAGTACGTCGCGATGCCGGGCGACGATGTCCACCTCGCCACGGTTCACGCCTCGGTAGTTGCGATGCAGGACGCGTCTGCCATGCATGCCGAGCCACCGCACGGCGATCAGCTCGCCCATGCGGCCGATTTCAGCACGCGTCATGATCCGCGAGGCAAGACGATGGTGAAATAGGCGCAGCGGTGAGGCGCGCAGCCAAAGAGCCGCCGCTCTTACGCGAGCGTCACCCGTCAAGCGCCGCCGCAGCCAGCGCCACAGGGTTTTCGGACGCGGGACACGGCGCTTGGATTTCATACCTCGTCGAATTGAAACTCCGACTGTGCCACGGGGCCAAAGCTGCGGCGGTGATGCGGGCAAGGACCGAATTTTTTCAGCGCGGCGAGATGCGCAGGGGTGGGATAGCCTTTGTGAATCTCGAAGCCGTATTGCGGATGCTCGTCCGCCAAGGCGGCCATGAAACGATCCCGCGTGACCTTGGCAATGATGCTGGCAGCGGCGATGGAATAACTCAGGCGGTCCCCCTTCACCAAGGCCACCTGATGCAGCGGATAATTCTTCACCGGCCGACCGTCGATCAGAACAGCATCCGGCCGCGGATCGAGCGCCAGAGCTGCCGCACGCATGCCAGACCAGGTGGCCTGGAGGATGTTGATACGGTCGATTTCATCCGGCTCGATGCTGACGCAATGCCAACGAATGCGCGCATCGCCCGTGATCTCTTCATACAGACGTTCGCGCTTTGCCTCGCTGAGCTGCTTGGAATCATTCAGCACCGGATGGCTGAAATGAGCCGGCAAAACGACCGCTGCTACGCATACCGGCCCGGCCAGAGGTCCGCGTCCTGCCTCGTCGATGCCCGCGATCATGCGGAAGCCGGCGGCCCGCAGCGTGTTCTCATGGTCGAGCGTCGGCATACATGGATGAACTTTGAAGCTGAAACTTTAAACCCTTTTACCGGCTGATTTCAATCGGCAGCGTGATCTTTGCAGGAGCACCGTTATCCGGTGCCTGCCAGCGCAGCACTTCCTTGCCTGGCTTCTCCGGATCATTCGAAAGTAGGTACACTCGGATTTGAAGCGAGGCTTTCTCGCCCTTCGGCAATTCCGCAATCGGCTGGATTTGAAGCGTGATCTCATTGTGCCCGTTCGCGAGGCCGCCGATGATCATTTGCTGTTCCATGCCGTCACCTACAGGGTCGTAGTCGAAGCCGTTCATGCTGACCTTTGTCTCGTAACCAAAGCTCTGGATCTTGTAGCCTGCCTTGTGGTCCGGCACACGGCAGAGCGGTGGCACCACTGGCGCGATGCCTGGCGGTGTGAATTCCGGCGTTTCGAGAAACTCGGGGCGTTTTCCTTCCAGCAACGCCTGCCGCACATCAGGCGCGTTGGCCATGCTGGTGATCCGGTTGCTGTCAAACTTCCACATGCCGTTCTCGCGCAGAAATTTCAGCTTCAGCACATCGTCACGCACCAACTCGCGATCTTGACCCAGGTCGATCTTGCCGAAATAAACCAAGTGCGCAGTGTCTCCCACCGCCTGCGCCTCCAGCAGACGCAGCCCGTCAAGTGGCGGCGGCTGCACACCTGAGGCAAACACCGCAGCAGGGAAAGCACTGCGCTCGCTCACGACAGAGTTGCGCATCACCGTCTGGCGGTAGCGCGTGATCGACGAGGCCCAAGCCTCTGGATCTTTGCGAATCATTGCCTGACGCCAGTTCTTGTAGGCGTTCTCCAACGCTGTGCGTAGCGCGACATCGCCATCCTGAGCCTGCAGCGGGAGAACAGTGGCGAGCAGAGCGAAACTGAGAAGCAATGGGGTAAGGAAGCGCATGGGTGGAATAAAAAGCACTTTCAAGAAAGGCTGTGTCGGCATGAAAACAACCTGAGATCATCATTTTACGGCTCGCTTACTCCGCAAACCACACTGATAGTTTTCTTACTGGCACAAAACCATTTGCCGTTTTGGGTATTCTGGTAAACGTCACATTTTCCCTCACCCAAAACATGGAGTCATTCAGCGAAGGCCTGCCAAGAACCCCCCCGATTGATCGCAATCGGGAACTGCTGAAGACCGCCCGTGAGGAGATCTATAAAAGCGTCGGAGGTGTGAATCTCTCTGCGTACATCTGGGAGCCAGAAATGGACAAGGCTCCACCTTATCCGAAATCAGTCGCCGCATTCTTCTTCAGCAGTGGTTGGGACAACGGCCAAGTGGCCCAGTTCGCTCCTCATTGTGTGTATTTTGCCTCTCGCGGCATGACAACGATCTGCTTCGATTATCGTGTCGCGTCGCGTCATGGCACCGGCCCCAAGGAGTCCATGGCCGATGCGCGCTCCGCCATCCGGTGGATTCGCATGAACGCGGTCGAACTCGGCATCAATCCCGGCAAGATCGTCGGCGTCGGTGGTTCCGGTGGTGGTCATGCCATCGCCTCATCCGCGATTTTGAGTGGCTTCGACGATCCGACTGATGCGGTTGATTGCAGCCCTGCTCCAAACGCCATCGTGCTGTTCAATCCGGTGATGGACACCTATTCCAAAACCGCGTTCGGTCGTGAGCGCTGGCCGGATCAGGCCACCTGCAAGGCCGTCGATCTCATCCGCGCCATCAAGCCAGGCCTGCCACCCATGCTCATCATGCACGGCACTGGCGACCGCGTGGTGCCCTACCGGGGCTCCTATGAGTTTGCCCGCAAGTCGAGCAAGAAGAAAAATCTCTGCCGCCTGATCGAATTTGAAGGCCAAGGACACGGCTTCTTCAATTTCAACCTCTCTTTTGAGATGTATGAGGCCACCATCCGGGCCATGGACGAACTGTTCGTCGAACTCGGTTTCCTTGAGCCGGACCCTGAAGCAGGACTCGGCAAGATCGACTAGCCCTTCACCGGAAGGAATGTTGAATTCAGAATGACGAATTTCCGCTTACGCGCCGTTTCGTCATTCGTTCCTTCTTGGATTCAATCGTTGTACTGAACTCGTCATTTTTCCCCACCACCGTCGCACCACCATGCTCCGCGCACTTCTAGCCCTTCTGATCGTCTCCTCGGCCTCCGCACAATGGCCACAGGCTGCCAGCGATCTCAAAGCCGACCCAAAGGCGCAATTCGGCACGCTGGAAAACGGCCTGCGCTACGTGATCATGCCGCATGACGAGCCTCCAGGCCGCGCCAGCATCCGTCTTTACATGGATGTCGGCTCCTTGATGGAGCAGGACGACCAGCAGGGCATGGCGCACTACCTGGAGCACATGGCCTTCAACGGCTCACGTCATTTCAAAGGCGGTGAGATGGTCGAGTACTTCCAGCGTCTCGGCATGGGCTTCGGCGCGGATACCAATGCGCACACCTCCTTCAAGGAAACCGTGTACATGCTCGAACTACCGAAGGTAGAGTCAAAATTCATCACCGAAGGCATGCAGCTCTTCCGTGACTACCTCGACGGCATGCTGCTTGGCGAAGCCGAGATCGACAAAGAGCGCGGCATCATCCTCAGCGAGAAACTCAGCCGCGATTCCATTGAATACCGCACCATGATCGAAGGCTATAAGTTCGGCCTGCCAGAGTCCATCCTGCCACATCGCTTGCCCATCGGCCAGGAACAGACAATCAAGACCATGAAGCGCCCGCGCTTCGTGGATTTTTACGAAGGTTACTACACACCGAAACGCGCCACCATCGTCGCTGTCGGTGATTTCAAGGACACCGCCGCAGTGAAGGCCGAGATCGAAAAGCACTTCACCGAAGCCAAACCCAAGGGGGTGCAACTCAAAGACCCGAACCTCGGCAAAATCCCCACCGGTTACGGCATCATCGCCAAACTGCACACCGAGATGGAGGCGCAGTCGCTCACTCTCTCCGTCGAAATCCCCCGCCCTGCTCTCAATCGGCCGGACAATGCCGAGTCGCGCCGCGAAATCCTCATCCGTGACCTCGCCGACATGATGCTCAACCAGCGTCTGTCGAAACTCGCGAAGGCGGAAGGTGCCCCGGTCCTCAGCGCCGAAAGCTACAGCTACGAGTATCTCGAATTCGTCAGCATCAATGGCATCCAGGCCCAGTGTGACCCGAAAAACTGGCAGGCAGCGCTCACCCTGCTCGAAACCGAGCTGCGCCGCGCCATTGAGCACGGTTTCACCGACGCTGAGTTTGAAGAAGCCAAGGCCACCGTCCTCAAAGGGGCCAAACTGCGAGCCGATCAGGCCGACAGCCGAAAATCACGCGATCTCGCCAGTGGCATCGTCAGCATCCTCGCCTCCAAAAAAGTCTTCACCCATCCTGCTGACGATCTCGCCCGCGTTTCCACCGTGCTCGCCGGTTTGAAGAAGGAAGACAGCCACGCCGCGCTGGTGAAAGACTGGAAGGGCGATGACACCCAGCTCTTCCTCGGTGGCAACCTGAAGCTCACAGGTGACGCAACGGCTCAGATCATCGCCACGTTCAAAGACAGCCGCTCCAAGCCCGTCGCCCCGCCAGCCAAGGAGGAAACCGCAGCCTTTGCCTACACCGACTTCGGCCCTGCGGGCAAAGTCGCCAGCCGCAGCGAGGCCAAGGACCTCGAAATCACCCAGGCCGTGTTTGAAAACAATGTGCGCTTCAACCACAAGCGCACCGAGTTCGAAAAAGGCACCCTGCGCGTTCTGGTCAGTTTTGGCGGCGGCAAACTCAGTGTTCCCGCAGGCAAACCCGGTCTGCTGCCCTTCACGCAAAGCACCTTCCAGCTCGGCGGCCTCGAAAAACACGGGGTCGATGACATCCGCCGCATCTTTGCCAGCCGCACCGTCGGCAGTGATTTCTCCGTCGGTGACGAAGCCTTCCTCCTGTCCGGCAGGACCACCCCCGCCGATCTTGAAGCGCAGCTTCAACTGCTCACCGCTTATTTGACCGCTCCAGGTTATCGCGACGAGGCAGCACGCCAGTTTGAGAAAAACCTCGAGCCGCTCTACACGCAACTCAAGCACACCGCCGAAGGCGTCATGAACAATGAAGTCGTCACCTTCATGCACTCCGGGGATCCGCGCTGGGGCTTCCCAAAGATGGAAGAACTCAAGCAACGTGCGCTCACTGAGGTGAAACAATGGCTCACACCTGCCTTGCAGCAGGAATACCTCGAAGTGAGCGTGCTAGGAGACATCAACGCCGAAGCAGCGCTCGACGCCGTGGCCAAAACGCTCGGTGCGCTGCCCAAACGCGCGGAGAAAAAGCCAGCGTATGAAAAAGAACGCGCAGTCGCCTTCCCGAAGCCCGAGGCCAGCAAGGACTTCCCGTTTGAAACCGAGATCCCGAAGGCCATCGCCACGATTTACTGGCCCACCGATGACATGAGCAACATCCAGCGCACCCGCCGCCTCACGCTGCTCGGCTCCATCCTCGACGACCGTCTGCGCATCAAGGTGCGCGAGGAATTGGGCGACACCTACAGCCCCGCCTGCTACCACGTCGCCAACGACACCTTCACCGGCTACGGCTACATGACCACGATGATCGAGTGCAAGCCCGAACTCGCAGGCTCTCTGACCAAGCTGGTCATCGAAATCGCCGACAAGCTAGCCGCCGGCCCCATCACTGACGATGAATTTGAACGTGCCATGAAACCGATGATCGCCCAGCTTGAGCAGATGCGCCGTGACAACCGCTACTGGTCCATGAACGTCCTGCGCTGCTCCCAGGAGCATCCCGAGCGCCTCAACTGGGCCAGAACCTTTGTCAGCGACTTCACCGGCATTAAGAAAGAGGAAATCCAGGCACTCGCCAAAGAATACCTTGGTGCCAAACGTGCCGTGTCCGCCGGAATCATTCCTCAGGTGAAGAAATAAAGTAGTCCGCACAGGCCACTCTCACATCATTCGCTGCTTCAGCGCCCGCACCTCGCCGCTCACATTGGTGGCGAGGAGAAAGGCGGACACCACCACGACGCGTTGGGCCCCTGCGGCGGTGATTTCATCCAACCGTGACGCGTTCACGCCGCCAATGCAGAAAATCGGCAGCGTCACGAGACGATGCACCTCGGCGATTTCGTGCAAGCCAATCGGCACATAGTCAGGTTTCGTTCCCGTTGCGTACAGCGGCCCGAAACCAATGTAATCCGCGCCTTCCGCCTGCGCCGCGACGGCTTGAGCCAGGCTGTGAGTCGATTTGCCGACAAAACATGCCGAAGCAACCACCGCGCGCGCCTTGGCGACCGCATCATCGTCCTGACCAACGTGAACGCCCTCGCTGCCGACCGCAGCGGCCACTTCGAGGTGATCATTGATCACCAGCGGCACGCCATGATCACGCGTGATGGGTAGCATGAGCCGCGCGAGACGTTCGATCTCCGATGCCGTGAGTTTTTTAGCTCGTAGTTGCAGCACATCGACGCCTCCGGCGCAAAGCTGCGCGGTCATGTGCTCCACCTTTTCCGGTGTCACATAACCGAGGTCAACGATGCCGTAGAGCCGTGCGTCTTGAATGCGTTTCATGGCGCATTGCATTGGCGGTGGCGGCCCTTGGCGCAAGCGCAGTTTGCATTTGCTACCGTTCCACGCAGCGTTTAAGGCCGATCATGGCGGGAAGCATCCTTTGCGTTGCCTCCCGTTTTCTTTCCGTTCGCAGATGCAGGGAAGGCCGTGAGAACCGGCCACAGTGGCGCTGCGGTATCGGGTTACAGACCTCCATTCATGCCCTCAGGCATGGAACACAGCCAATCGGGAGCAATCCTTGGTGAAGGCGGAGGCGAGGATGCGGCAAACAACCGCGAAAAACCCGGAGTCCGAACATCTCGCTGCGAACACATCATCCGACCCGCCATGTGGCGGTGCGCGGATGATTTCATCGAACCAATGAACACCCCAACGACATGTCCCTCCACACTCCCTGTGGCCGCAGCTTCGTGCTCGCGTCCTTACTCCTCGGAAACACGCTCTCACTGAGCGCCCAAACGCCCCAGAAATCCGGCCCACTACCGGAAGTCGTCATCACCGCAACCAAGACGAAAACGGAAACCTGGCGCACCGCCAGCAGCGTCACGGTCATCGACCGCAAAAAAATCGACGAGCAGCAACTCAAACTGCTGCCTGAAGCCCTGCGGCAGGTTCCAGGACTCGTCATCGCAGATCGCGGCACCCCCGGCTCGGTCAATGGCATCTTCCTGCGCGGCACGAACAGCGATCAGACGCTCGTCGTCATCGATGGTCGTCCGATGCCCGCGAACCTCGCAGGTCTCTATAACATCGAAACCATGGCACTCGACAACGTGGAACGCATCGAAGTGTTGCGCGGCCCAGCAGCTAGCTTGTATGGCGGCAAGACCCTCGGTGGGGTGATCAACATCATCACGCGCAGTGGTCATGGCTTATCCAAGCCTGAAACCACCTTGATGTGGGAAGGCGGCAGCTTTGGCACTTCGCGCGAAAGCCTTGGCACACGCGGCGCGGCGGGAATCTATGACTGGAGCTTGGATCTGAGCCGCACCGACACGCAAGGCTATCGACTCAACAGCCAGATGCAGTTGAACAACGCTGCAGGTAAATTCGGTGTTCAATTGGCCGACACCCTGCGCTTTGACCTCGATCTGCGTTATTACAACGCAGATGTCGGCGTGCCAAACAATGCCACCACGAATGATCCTGACGGCCACATGCTGAGCGAGTTCTGGAGCCTTTCCCCACGCTTAGCGTGGCAGACCACGGATCGCTGGTCGCAGACACTGACCTATCAATTGGGTAACTTCCGCCAAGTAGCCACCAATATCGACCCCTTAGGCTTCGGCATCAATGGGAGGAGCACGTCACGCAACCACTTCTTGGAATACCAGAGTGTGTTTAAAGCGACCGACAAATGGACCATCACTGCTGGCACCTGGCTACAGGACATCGGCTACTCCCGCAGCAGTGACAACGCACCAGTAAGCGCCTACGATGTCGATCAGCATGAGACCAATTGGGCAGTTTTCCTGCAATCACAGGCGGAGATTTTGCCCGGTTGGAATTTGATCGGCGGCATTCGTCACGACACGTATTCTGACTTTACCGATGCAACCACGTGGCGCGCCGGAACAAGTTGGCGCATGCCGTGGA